>OIYV01000237.1_pt1 | contig 36201 bp, 56 predicted proteins | sample 1588251 | NCBI WGS metagenome assembly OIYV01 (sample SAMN03283282) | human gut metagenome | biome: human-associated habitat; material: feces | host: Homo sapiens | place: Peru | collected 2012
AACCAATCGCGACCAGGCCATGGTGCGCACGGCTTTCCTCGGCCGATACATCCCATTGCGTCTCTCGATATAGATGCTTGTCTTCCATGTTCGCCTCCCCACAGGCACACTCGTTGGCTCAATCGTACCCATTCAGGCTATACTTGAGCCCATGACATAACGGGGAGCTTGCAGGACAAGACGGCAGGCTGAGATTGGGCGCGCCCGCCCTGACCCGCAAACCTGATATGGGTAATGCCAACGAAGGGAGCCGTGCCAATGAGCACACAAACCGAGCCCAAGCTCGTCACGCAAATCGACTTCGCCCGTGCCGGACAAATCACACCGCAGATGAAAGAAGTCGCCGAGCGTGAGCATCGCGACCCCGAGTACATCCGCGAGCGCGTGGCAGACGGCCGCATCGCCATTCCCGCCAATATCGTGCATATCAAAAAGGGCATGCGCGCCTTTGGTGTTGGCGAGGGCCTGTCCACCAAGGTCAATGTGAACCTGGGCATCTCGGGCGATAAGGCCGATGCCGCCGAGGAGTGGAAGAAGGTCAAGATCGCCGAGGACTATGGCGCCGACGCCATCATGGACCTCTCCAACTCGGGCAAGACGCGCCAGTTCCGCCAGCAGCTCATCGACGAGACGCCGCTCATGGTGGGCACCGTCCCCATGTACGATGCCATCGGCTACATGGAAAAGCCGCTGGTCAAGCTGACCAAGGACGATCTGCTCGAGGTCGTGCGCGCGCATGCCGAGGACGGCGTGGACTTTATGACCATCCACTGCGGCATCAACAAGTCGGTCATCAAGACCTTTAAGGAGACCGGCCGCCTGATGAACATCGTCAGCCGCGGCGGCTCGCTGCTGTTTGGCTGGATGGAAGTCACCGGCAACGAGAACCCCTTCTATGAGTTCTACGACGAGGTGCTCGAGATCTGCCACGAATACGACGTGACGATCTCGCTCGGCGACTCCTGCCGCCCGGGTTGCCTCTACGACTCCAACGATGCCACCGAGACCGCCGAGATGATCGAGCTGGGCAAGCTGTGCAAGCGCGCATGGGCCGCCGGCGTCCAGGTCATGGTCGAGGGTCCGGGCCACATGGCGCTCGACGAGATCGCCGCCAATATGAAGCTGCAGAAGCGCCTGTGCCACAACGCCCCGTTCTATGTGCTCGGGCCGCTGGTGACCGATATCGGTGTGGGCTACGACCACATCACCGCCGCCATCGGTGGTGCCATCTCCGCGAGCTCCGGCGCCGACTTCCTGTGCTACGTGACGCCCGCCGAGCACCTGTGCCTGCCCAACGCCCAGGACGTGCTCGACGGTCTCATGGCCACCAAGATTGCCGCGCACGCCGCCGACATTGCTAAGAAGGTGCCGCACGCCCGCGACCTGGACGACAAGATGGGCCAGGCGCGCCGCGAGCTCGACTGGGACGCCATGTGGAAGTGCGCTCTCGACCCGGTCACCGGTAAGAAGCGCTACGAGGAATCCCCCGCCGCCACCGAGGGCACCTGCACTATGTGCGGCAAGATGTGCGCCGTCCGTACCGTCAACAAGGTGTTCGAGGGCACGACGATCGACCTTGGCATGGAGGACTAGGCTCCTCGCTGCGTGTTTTAGCAGCGAGTTGGCTCCCGTCAATTGTTGACGTGTGAACATTTGCTTACATTTGCGTAAAGATTGCATCGCACGCCCGGGTTCGACATAGAGTCGGCCCGGGCATCTTTATAATGCGGATAAAAGACCCATTTGAATCCGACCGAACAAGGGAGCGAACATGGATCGCAGCAAGGTACCTGCCGTCCTATCCATCGCAGGATCCGATTCCAGCGGCGGGGCCGGCATTCAGGCCGACATCAAGACCATCACGGCGCATCGCCTGTACGCCGAGACGGCCATTACCGCCATCACCGCACAGAACACCCTAGGCGTTACCGCCGTGCAGAACATCTCCCCCGATATTGTCGCCGCGCAGATCGATGCCGTTTTTGACGACATCCGCCCCAGCGCCGTCAAAATCGGCATGGTTTCGTCTGTCGAGATTATCGAAGTCATCGCCGACCGCTTGAGCGCCTGGGACGCAACGAACGTGGTCGTCGACCCCGTCATGGTTGCCACCTCGGGCGCGCGCTTGATTGCCGAGGATGCCTCCGAAGCACTCACCCGCCGCCTGTTCCCGTTAGCGACGGTCATCACGCCTAACATTCCCGAGGCTATGGCGCTGCTCGACTACGAGGTCGATTCCGAACGCACGCAGCAAAATGCCGCCATGCTTCTCACCCGCCGCTTTGGCTGCGCGGCCTTGGTTAAGGGCGGGCATTTTGTCAACGAGGCCAACGACGTACTGGCCGAGCCTGCGCCCCTCGACGACGAGGGCAACCACCTGGGCGACCCGCTCACCACGTGGTTCCGCCACAAGCGTATCGAGACTAGTAATACGCACGGTACCGGCTGCACGCTTTCGTCCGCCATCGCCTGCGCGCTGGCCCAAGGCATGGATCTTGCCGATGCCGTCAACGCCGGCAAGGCCTACCTAACCGGAGCTCTCGCCGCCGGCTTTGACATGGGCAAAGGCTCCGGCCCCGTCAACCACATGTGGCAATACTGAGACAGTTTGCCGCAGCTCGCTATTGATGCTGACCAACAGGCAAAACACGCTGAACGTACCGCAACACACTGACCGTACTTAGGGTTTTGCGCCCACTTGGGATATTCGAGGGATACGAGAAAGGGGCCGTGGCGACGAACCGCCACGGCCCCTTTTGCTGTTATCGCCCGCGGTCGCTCCCGCCCCAGATCAGGGCGAGCGCGACAACCGTGACGAAGCTGCCCAAAATCGCGCCGAGCGCCGCGCCCATGACGAAAGCCATTACCACGGCACCCCGTCGGTGACGCAGACCTGCAGACGGTCGAGCGGCTCGCCGTAGATACCGGCGTAGTCGTCGCCGCTATAGGTAGAGCCGTCGTCGCACACGGTGTTCAGCCATCCGGCGCGCGCAGTGGTCTGGGAGCGGTACCACGCCTGCTTGTACTCCTCGCCGCTCGGCGTCACGTAGTACATGCGCACGCCGTCGATGGTATGACCGGCGATACCGGCGCAGCCGTTTACGGTGTCGTTGCGGTCGCCCTTGGCGACCCAGTCGAGCCAGCCGTCCTCGACGGTGTGGACCTGATACTTGAGCGTACCGCGATCAACTCGGGCGCAAAGGAGGTCATGCTGTCGGCACGGGTAGCCCGCGAAGCCGTCGTCGCCGGCACCGAAGTCAGTCACCTCGTCCAGCCAGCCGCCACCCTTGAGGTGCAGCGAGTAGTGTACGGGAACACGGGCGCCAGTGGAGCGAGGGAAACCGCCCGGCGCGCCCTGCGACGCCGAAGGCGCAGCGGGGGTCGCCGCGGGCTGCACAGTCGGCGCGGACGGCTGCGTGCCGCCGACCATCGCGTCGTACCACTCGACGGCGCGCTGCATGTAGTGGTCGCGCTGCGAGCCAGCCAGCTCGCCGGGACAGGCCGTGGACGACCAGTGCTTGTGCGGGAACACGTTCACCATCCATGCCGGGCGGCCCAGCCCGTAGTACAGGCACAGCGCAGCCACGAGGTGCGCACCGCTCTCGATAGCGGCCTCGTGAACCGTCCACGGGCCGCGCGCGCTGTTGGCGTGTTCGATGCTGATGGTCGTGTCGTTGCCGCCGCCCGCGCCGATGCCGTCGCCGCAAGCGTAGGCGCGGTCCGTGTCGTTGACGTGCTGCACGATGTAGCCGTTGCGGTCGACCGAGTAGTGGGCAGAGCAGCCGTTGGCGGCCCAGATGCTGTTGCACTGGGCCGCATTGAGGTCACCCGCCATATGGTGGATCGTGACGCCCTTGATGCCGAAGGGTCGTCCCGCCGAGAAGTTGCAGCCGAGGAGCTTGTACTCGTCCGGTTGGACGTTCGCGAAATCTGCCATGTTAGTCCTCCTTGATGTCGCCGAGCGCGAGCAGCGCGTCGAGCCATTTGTCCGTGATACCGACGGATTTGAAGGCGGCATAGGCCACCTGCACGCCGCCGACACACGCGAAGATGGACGTCACCCACGCCGAGGGGTCGGTGGGCACGCCTCCCGCCATGGCCGTGAGGGCGCCGCACCCCGCCGAGACGGCGATGGCCGTCCAGCGGGCGACGCTGCCCGTCATGGCCTTAGTCTTGATGGCCTGCACGATGTACGGCACCACGAGCACCGTGGCGACGGTGAGGCCGGCCTGAATCTCAGTCATTTGATTGCTCCTATCTGCTTGTCTCCTTGTTGTACATGAGGTCGACGCGGTCGTAGATGTGGTCGACCTTCTCGGCCATCCCCTGGCTGCGCGCCTGACTGTGGACCAGATCGGCGTGCAACACGTCATTTGACGCGACGACCGACTCCATGAGGGTCTTCATCCCCTCAATCAAGGTGTTGCTGCGCTCCATCTGCGCGGCGATGCGGCCTTCCATCTGTGAGCGCTCACGGTCGCGCTGCGCCCGCTCGTCCACCTCGGTCTGCTTTCGCTCCTCGCGCTTGAGGTCGAGATTCGCCTTGCGCTCGTTCTGCAGCTTGTATTCGGCGAGAAACTGACGCCCAAAGTAAACGGCAATAAGCGCCAGAAGCACGCCTCCAAGCCAAGCCGGTCCGTACGGCACGAAGAGCTTGAGTACCTCCATCCGGCCTCCCTTCCGTTCTGCAGTGTGGTGGGGCCCATTCCCCGCCACATTGCAGGTTCGGGCCCCCGTAACGCCGGCCTACACCGCCGCCATCGTGCCGACGCACACGGCCAGCGGGCCCTGCGACAGAATCACGGCGCGGTCGGTGATGATGCACCCCGTGCAGGAGCGCACCATCGGGACCGTCACGACCGCACCGCGCAGCATCACGTCGAGCGCCGTGTTGTGGACGCCCACGACCGTGCCGAACTCCATCGTCAGCCGCTTGCCGCCCGACGGCATCGCCGCCGCCAGCCGCGCCGCCGCGCCCTTGATCTCGGCCGTCGAATCGCTCATCGCTCATACCTCCTCGCCGTGTGCTTTATGACGCAGCCGGCGTCGAGCGTCAGCGTCTGCTTCTGAATTGCCAGCTTTCCGACAACCCCGCCGGTCCTGTAGTTCATCGCCACCGCCATGCACGGCTCGACGGGCTTGTATACGCTCTTGAACTCGTCCGTGCGCGTCACGGCGCGCTCGGTGGCGAGCAGCTCCGCCGCCTTGCGGTCCGCCGCCGCCTGCATGGCGTCCTGGGGCCAAGGCGTGGCGCTGCCTCCCTCCTCGACCTTGTCAGCGACGAAGATGGCCTCGCCGCCGTCGATGTAGCAGTAGCCCCAGCTGACCTTGCTGTGGTTCTCCGTGGCGTGGTAGGTGTAGCTGACCTTCTGCCACTCGCCAGTCATGGTGAACCCCTTGGTCACCGGGCCAAGCGCCCTCTCCTGATCCCAGAAAGACTGTATGATGCCCGTCGCGCCCTTAGTGCCCTTGACCCACACGCTCTGCGTGTAGTCCGTATCCTTCTTGACGCTCGGCCCTTCGTCCTGGCAGAAGCCGACGCGCCCGCCACTCGAGACGACCTTGATGCCGAAAAGCACGCCCACCTGCGGCGAGTCGGAGACGTAGACGGTCTGGATGCTGCCGTGCGAATCGCTCTGTCTGAAGCTCTTATCCGACTTCTTGCCGGTGCCGATGAGGGCGTTGGCGGCGCCCTCGACAAGGTTGGCGTCCTCGGTATCCACGCCCGGCAGGCTGTCGTAGCTGTAGCTCTTGACGATTCGACGACCGACCGAGACGGTCGAGAGGTCTGAATCGGGCGAGTCGTCCACCGCCGTGCCGCGCACCGATGCGTCCTGCGTGCTGAAGTCCACGTGCACGACGTTGCAGACCTCGGCGCGGTTAGTCGATTCGGTCATGTCCGGCATAAAGCGAGCGTCCTTGCCCTCGACAAAATCAGCCGAGATAGGCATGTCGGCAGGCTCGACGTAGCGCCTCAGATGGACGTTACCCATGCGGTCGGTCATGGCTGACCTGAACCCCGCCAGCTTTAGGAGGAAGTTCACGGCATCCAGCTTGGTCTTGACCTCGTTGTTTTTGCCGACACCGAACACCAAAGTGCTGCCGAGAAGAAGGGTGCTGGGGTCAGCGTAGACGGTGAGGCCGACAGATTCGACAATCTTCACGGCCTCGTCCACGATGTTGCTGCCCGCCACGATCACGTACGGGCTGTCAAAATCATCGTCCTTGAGCAGCTTCAAAAGTCCGTATGCGTTGACCTGTCCCTCACGGTAGGCACCGTCGATGTCTATCGAATCGACCTGCGGGATGAACGTCCCGAGGCATTCGCGCTTTTTGCTTGCGTCCGTGAACACGGCGTTGAGGTACACGCGCAGGTAGTCGTTGCCCACGTCGAAGCTGTCCGCGAAGTCCAGTGATGCTGTCTCATATATGGCCGTGTTTGAATTGCGCTCGATGGTGCCGCCGTTCTTGATGTCGCGCACGAAGTCCAGCTCGAGCATCGTCTCGCGCGACACGCGCACGAAGTCGTAGGAGGCATCGAACGGCCTTACCCAGTTATCAGCCATTGGCTGGCTCCTCCCATGTCTCCCATGTCGGGTCGCAAGAAGCCACCCATGCGCCGTTTGACCGCTTCACGCTGCAACCGAGGCGGGCGCGGAAACGCGCTCCGTACAGGTCGCGCACCCAGAAGCGACCAGCCGTGTTCATCACCTCAAGGAATGCCTTGTAATCGCCCTCGTCGAGCAGAAGGAAGTCCATGCTGTCCTTAACGTCCCGCTCGCTGATGCCGTACGACACGGGCAGACCGTCGCCGCCGCCGCCTGCAAAGTGAAGCATTTCGTAGCCGTGCGTAACCTTGCGGCTCGAACCGTCCTTGAGATAGCGACCCAGCCATGACTTTTCCGCACCAGCGCCCCAGTTGAACGCCACCGAATTGCTTACTACGGTCGTCTTGACCCTCGTCGTCGAGCTGACACCTGTGGCGGCGTAGGCGACGGCGACGTACTCAAATTCCGAGTTGAGAGGCGGCAGCGGGTCGCCAGCGCCCTCGCCTGCCGTGAGGTGCGAACCCAGCTGCAGGGTCGAGCCATCGGGAAGGACACGCGACACCGTGAAGTAGGACGTTTCGGGAGTGTCCTCGCTTTCGGGTGCGCCCGGGAATACCGCCAACTGGCAGCCGAGTTTATCGTCGACGAACACGTTGAGCGACGGCTTGGCGGGCGGCGTCCAATCGGTCTGGAAACTTCTCGATGCGGCGACCGACAGCGACGAGCCTGCCGTGACCGTGAGCACGACCCTGTGGGCCGTGAGGTTGACGAAGGCATGCTGCGCATAGCCTATGTTGAAAGAACGCGCGTCCTTGTCCAGCGTCCCGCTCCACAGCTGGTTGCCCCCGGCGTCGCAAAGTGCCAGATGCTGTCGGCTTACGCCCGTCTCGTCGTTGACCTTCCACGTAAAGGTGTGCGGTACCGCGTGCAGGGTCGCCCCGTCCTGTGCCGGGTCGGTGAAGTATGCCTGCGGCGCGTCTGCCACGGTATAGGTAGCTGCGCTCGACCACGCGCCCCAATCGGCATGGAGGCCCTTGGTGCGCACGCGCACGGTGTATGAGCCCTTGGTATCCGTCGGCAGTTTCAGGGTCGCGGTCGATCCATCGACCGCCTCAGTTACGGTGCCTGCCGGGGTCGTGATATGCACCTCGGCTGAGGTCTGCGCCGAGCCGTCCGGATGGTTGGGCACCCATTCGAGCGTCGCGGTCGAACCTGTGGCGTAAGCCGCCCTGACGCCCCTGATGGACGGTGCGAGCGGCGGGCATATTGTCGTGACCTCGTTTGACTCGGTCCACGGTCCCTTGAGGCCGCTCTTGACCGCGCGGGCGCGGTAGCGCACCGTGCCCGCCGGTGCCTCCTCGTCCTCCCATGAGGCATTCACGTCCGCTGCCACCCACGTCTTGCCGCCGTCAGCCGACAGCTGGAACTCCCAGCTGTCGACGTAGGCAGGCGCGTCGTGCCCAACAAGCACGACCTTAGCCGCCTCGGCCTTGACGGCCTCGAGCATGCCCAGCGCCGTCGGCGTGGTGTAGATCGCCGGCGCGCTCACGCCGTAGTCCGACGTGCCGCCGGGGCCCGTCGCCTTGGCCGAGAAGATGTACATGCAGCCCGGCTCGAGGCCGTTGTAGGTGTGGCTCGTGGTATCCCAACTAACGGTGCCGACGTCGGTGAACTTCCCCGGGCCGTTCTTCGCCACGCCGACGGTCACGGTATCCCAAGGGTAGGCGCCGGCCCTGTCCGTGTAATCGGTGTCCCAGCTGACCTTCGCGCTGGTGTCGCTCAGGCGCTCCGCCCTGATGTTCTTCGGCGGGTGAGGCGTGCTGTAGGCGCGGCACGGGACCGTGACGGTATTGGAGGCGTTGGACGTTCCGTTGCCGAAGCCGCCCGTGACGTTAATCTGGCCCGTGAAGGTGTGGTCGTAGGCCTTGCCGTTGCCGCGCGCGAGCTCGACGTCGCGCGACGTGCACTGCACCCATACCCAGCCGGAGTTGTTCGTCGAGTAGACCGAGCCGTTCCACGAGCCGTCCGCCGACGAGCTACCGTTTGCGTAGCAGTCGATGGCGTAGCGCGTGCCGTAGCCGTGCGTGACGCGGTAGGTCACGGTGGTGTCCGTGCGCCCGACCTCAGCAACGTCCACGTACGCGCACCAGCAGTACTTTCTATAGCCACTGCCGCCTTGAACCAAGTTTCCCTGCGCCATACTACGCGACCCCCATCGCCATGCTCTGCTCCACCGCCGCGACGAAACTCCTGAAGGCGGAGGCCACGCGCCCGTCGACGCCCAGCAGGTCGCCGTCGAGGTAGAGGTTGTAAACGTTGCCGCCGCCCGCGGTGCCTGCGGCACCGTAAGCGGTCGCACCGTATGCTCCGCCTCCGATAACGCTCACGCCGAACTTCGCGGCGCGCTCGACCTTCCCGACGGCGGACTTCATGGATTTCACGGGCTCGTCCGCCGTGTCGTCGATGCCGAGGGCCGCGCCCTGCATCACGTAGCCGAACATCTTGCGGAAGACGCGCGAGGGCGAGTGGATGCCGAGCAGGTTCTTGGCAGCGTCGATGGCGCCGCCGACCACGCCGGTAATCTTGTTGACCACCACGCCGGCCGCGCCGCTGATTCCACTGGCGATTCCCTGAACGATTTGCGAGCCGATGGAGACCACACGGCCAGGGATTGACGCCAGGGCGCTCACGATGGAGTTGCCGATATTGGCGGCAGCCGAGGTCACGAAGCCGACCGCGCCGCTGATGGCTGAGCCGAGGCTGCTGATTCCGCTGCGCCCGATTCCGGCAAGCGTCGCCGGCAGGTTGGCGATGGCACCGCGGATGGCGGACACGATGTTGGTGCCGCACGTGCGCACGAAGCCGGCCATGTTCGCGATTCCGTTGCCGAGGAACGTGATGGCGTTGCGGCCGAGGCTCAGCCAGTCGAGCGCCGACCACGCTGAGACGAAGGCCGAGAAGATTGCAGGTATGTTGGCTATGAGCGTCGGTATCGCCTGCACGATTCCCAGCGCAAGCGTGGCGATGGCCTGCAGTCCGGCACCGATAAGGATGGGCGCGTTTTCGTTGATCGCGTCGGCGAGGTTCTGCACGATAACCGGGGCCTGCTCGATGAGCGTCGGCAGGCTGTCGGCGATACCCTGCGCCAAGCCGACGATGAGGTTCGCCGCGCCCTCGGTCAGGACGCCCGCGTTCTCGGCTATGGACTCGGAGAGGCCGGTGAGAATCTGCAGGCCGCTCTCCGTGATGGAGGGCAGGTTCTCGGACAGGTAGCCGCCGAGCGACGTCATGAGCGACGCCGCCGTCTCGGAGAGGAAAGACAGCCCCATCTCGATCCCCTCGGCGAGCCTGGGGACGACCTCGCCGCCGACGTCGGCGAAACCCTCGGCGATGCCGGGTAGCGAAGAGGTGATGTTCTCCTGCAGCGTGGACAGGTCGCCGTCGAGCAGCGTCAGCCCGTAGACCATGGCGAGGTGCAGCGACTCCAACGGGTTGTCCCCAACCGCCCAGATCTCACCAAGACCCTTGAAGCGCTCGCCGATCTCGTCCACGCCGTCAGACACGGCGGAGAGGATGTCGCCCATGGGCCCGGGCACGGCCTCAGCCGCGCTGCCGAGCGCCTGCGTGAAAATGTCGACGAACGCCTGGCCAAGCACGGGACCGACCGACGTGACAAGGCTCGGTAGCTGCGACAACGCCGTGCCGACGATGGTCGCAACGCGCGGGACGACGTTCGAGGCCGCCGTCTCGACCGACTGCAACAGCTCCTCGGTGAGCTTGCCCATGTCGGCGTCGTCCTTGCTCAGCTCCGTCACCCAGTTCTCCCAGGCGGCCTTGGCCATGTTGCAGGAGCCCTCGATGGTCGTCGCGGCCTCGCGCGAGGTCGTGCCGGCGATCTGCATCTGCTCCTGCATCGTGTGGATGGCTAGCACGATGTTGTCGAAGGACAGGCTCGACTCATCCACGGCGGAGTTGACGGCGTGCGCATCCTTGACGAGGCGCTGCATCTCCTCCTTGGTGCCGCCGTAGCCGAGCTTCAAGTTATCCAACATCGTGTAGTTTTGTTTCGCGAAGCCCTGGTAGGCGTTCTGGAGGTCCTCCATCGCCGTGCCGAAGGTATTCGCGTTGTCGCTCATGTCGACCATTGCCGTGTTGGCGTACTCGGCGGCCTTGACCGTGTCGCCGCCCAGTGATTTGACGAGCGAGGCAGAGAAGCCCGTCACCTGCTCCATGTACCGGTTGGCGCTCAGGCCGGCCGTTATGTAGGCGCGGTCGGCGTTGGCCAGCACCGTCGTCTGGGCCTGCTCGAGCTGCTCCCACTTACCGGAGCACTGCTCGACGGTCTGGCCGGTCATGGCGGCGTAGTCCTCGAGCGACTTGCCCATGTTGCCGAATATCTTCTGGATGCCGCCGACGTTCTGCTCGTATGCGGCGTATGCGTTCATGCTCATGCCCGTGACGGCAGCGACGCCCGCCCCCACGGCGGCGACGCCCACGCCTACCGCCTTGGCGGCGGTCGCTCCGGCCTTGCCGAGCGTGCCCACGACCTTCGAGGCCACGCCCTCGGCCTTGCCGCTGGCCTCGTCCTTGAGGCCGACCTTAATCATCAGGTCGAGAAGGTTCACCTAGACCACCCTCAATCCCATCCGCTCGATGATGTCTGCGGCGATCTCGTCGCCGCTGCGCGTGTCCTCCGCCTCGGACCCATCGCCCGCATCGCCGTTGACGATGCTCAGGAAGGGTTCCTTGAGCCACTTCCCCTGCGCCATGAGGCGCACCGACTCGCTCAGGTACACACGGAACGCCTCCCGCTCGTCCCGCTCGCGCCACCGCGAGACCATGTACCTACAGAAAGGGCGAGCACGCCGTGGCCCGACGTACTCGCCCAGACAGAGCCATATGTGAGATGGGTCCTCGGCGGCTATCCAAAAAAAGGAGCCAAAATGTCCTTGATGCCGTCGATGCCGTCGATGGCATCCTTGATGTCGTTCACCCACTTCTTGACGGTGAAGTCGGCCTTGTACTCCTCGAGCGTCTGGCCGTCGAGCGCGGCGAGCAGCTTGTAGCTGATCTCGCCGCCCTGGCGCAGCACGTCGGGTAGAAGCCCCGCCACCATGTCCACGGCGAGACCGTTGACCTCGGCGGTGGCGGCTGCCTTCGCGGCCTCGGGGTCGCCCTTGACCTTGGCGCTCGCCTTGGCCTTGGCCTTGGCGGAGTCGGCGCGGAACTTGGCGTAGGCCGCCTTGGCCTTTGCGCCGAGTTCGCCGTTCATGACGTCCTCCGCCACGTCCGCCAACAGGCACATGGCGTTCTGGAACTCGTCAGCGTTAATCTCTTCCAGCTTCATTACTCAAACTCCTTCTAGCGCCGCTACGCGACGGCCTTCATGACGTACAACTCGTAAGGCACCACGGTGGTGTCCGCCAGCGAGTAGTGGCCCGTGAACTCGAACGCGAACTGGCCTTTGCCTTTGTTCTGCGTCGTGATCTGTAGACCGCCGGTGTTGAGGGCGTTAATGAGGCGCACGGCGATGAAGCCGGTGCCGTCGTCGCCCGTGTAGTCGCCAATAAGCCAGATGTCGCTAAAGTCCTCGTCCTCGAGGAAGTCGCGCGGGACGATTTTGCCGTTCGCCTCGTCGGCAGCGACCGCGAGCTTCTTTGCCAGAGGCGCGTCGATGGTGACCATCGTGCCGGAGATTTTGGTCTCGATGGAATCGAGGCGCTTAAGCTCCTTCGTATTGGCGGGGCAGTTGTCGATGTCCTCGCCATAGTCCTTGAACGTCGGCGTTGCAGAGAAGCTGATACCTCCGCTCGTCGCGCCGAGCAGGTTTTCCTCCTCGACCTCGGCACGCTCGGTGTTGAAGTTCGTGGCGAGGATGCCTGCGTTAATGACGATCTTCTTGAACGCATTCACCGGGACGCGCGTGAATCGTTGCTTTTCGGCCATGTTTGACCCCCTAATAGCTGGTCATGTACTCAATCGTTAAGTTGATGATTCGGCGCTTCACGGCGTTGTCCTCGTCGGACATGGCGTTGCAGAACGGCTCGCCCTGCATCAGCCACATGCCGCCGCCCTCGCACGGCAGGACGACACCGGACAGCCCCAGAGCACGGGCGACCTCCTCGGCCTTGGCGTTCGGCACGGCCTCGGACGAGGTCCGGTACCAGAGGTTCACCTCGGAGTTGCACTGCGTGCCGAACGCCGCGGTCGGCAGGTCGTAGGTGATGTAGGGCATCTTCGCCTCGCCCGGCACCGCCGAGTCGCGGTACACGGGCAGTCCGAAGCCCTCGAGCCACGCCTGCAGCGCCGCCGCCTTAGTCGCCATCCGGCACCTCCCACTCCTCCGCGCTGCACTGGCCGAAGCCAAACGACGCGCAGCGCGGCGCGGCCCCGTCGTCCGCGTTCGACGTGCAGCGGAATACCTGCCCGTCGAACGCACGCTGGAAGAGGTCGCCGTACCGCAGCGGCTCGTCGGTGGTCACGGTGTAGACGTTCCTCACGCCGTCGTGCTCCGCGATGCGCGAGGCCGTCGAGCTGTCGCGCACGATCGCCGCCGTGAAGCCGTCGCCGACGGCGAGGACGGTCTTGAAGCCGCCCTCGCCGTCAGGCTCGGTCTTTGAGACGAGCCTCGCGCACGCTACCGCCATGCGCTCGTACAGGCGGCTCACAGCTTTCTCCAAGGGTCGAGACGCGCCTTGAACTGCTGTCGCCACGTGATGGGCGAGCCGTCGCCGCCGACGCGCGTGTAGCTGTAGCCGCCGAAGCTCTCGGATGCGTACGGGCTGTCCAGCTCCTTGGCGTGCTCGGTCTGCCACGCCGCGATCTCGTCAGCGAGGTCGACCACGGCCTGCGGGATGGCGAGCGCCCAGACGGTGCCGACGAACTCCTCGTCCGTGAGTCCGTTGTAGGGCCACGCATGCAGCCCGTCGTTGAAGGTCGAGCCCGTGATGCGGACGTACTGGCCCTCCTTGAGGCCGAGGGCCGCGGGCGGCACAAGGCTACCGCCCTCGATGCGGACGCGCCCCGTGCGCTTGTCGGCGACGAACCAGTTGCGCAGCGACAGAAGCACCTGCTCGAGCATCTCTGCGCCTATCGCTTATCGGTGATGACAGCGGCGAGCTCGGGGCTGAGGGTCTTGACGCCGCAGAGCATGTCGATGGAGACGGTGTCGGCCTTGGTCTTCTGGTCGTAGCCCTGCACGACGCGCAGGCCGAAGCCGTCGTAGGAGGTGGAGAACGCCTTGGGAGCGCCAAGCGGCATCTCGAGCTGACGGGTCACAAGCGCAAAGGCGTTCTTGTGGAAAGCGATGGACGGCGTGTAGTTGGCCGTCTCCGCCGTGGTCTTCTGCACGTTCTGGTCGCAGTAGAAGTCGAGGCCGTACTTGCGGCCAAGCGATGCCTCCTTGAGGGCGGTACCGTTGTCACCGACGGCGGACGCGTTTGTGAACGCCTCGGTGTTGAGCAGGTCGGCCTCGGCCTGGGAGCCGTAGACGAAGCGGCGCTCCGTGGAGGGCGCCTTGGCGTCCACGAGGAACTTGCGGGCGGCGATGATGTCCGCCACGGCGATGGCGCCCTTGGTGTGGTCGACGCGGTTCGTGACGTCCTTCTCGAGCGCGAGCAGGTAGCCGTCGATCTTGTCGGCGAAGGCCTGCATGGCCGGGACGAGGAACTGCGCGGAGAAGTCGACGATGCCCATCGTCAGCTCCTTGGACGTGACGGCGAACGTCACGTCGAGCAGCTTGTCCATCTTGACGGGAACCTTGCCCTCCGTGGCGTCCTGCACCTCGACCTCGGTAGTAAACTCCTTGGCCTCGAAGGTGGCGGGCTTGCGGACGGTGATGGTGTCGCCCACGCCGGCGACGAACTCGGAGGAGTAGTCGCGGTGGACGAGGTTGGCCATGACGGCGTTGGTGCGCAGAACGTCCAGCGCCTCGTTGGCGATGATGTTGGGTGTAAGGATGGTGTTCGACATAGAAACCCCTTAGCCTCTCTGCTCCGCCTTGTACTTCATGTACTCGGCGGTGCTCATTTCGTTGATGTCCTTGCCGCCCTCGCCCTTGGGGGCGTGGGCCACGTCGGCGCCCTTGACGGTTGTGGTTGCGATGAAGTCGGCCCAGTCGGCCTTGATGCCCTCGGTGAGCTTGTCCGCACCCTCGATAGCGCCGTCCTTGACGGTCACGTTCTCGAGGTCGGAGACCTTGAGAACGGTCTCGATGCGCTTGGGGTCGACGCCCGCCGACTTGAGCAGCTCTCGGTACAGGCTGCGCTTCTCGGCTGCGGCTTTCTCGCCCTCGACCTTGGCCTTGTAGTCCTCTAGGTTCTTGACGGCGGCCTTGTACTTTTCCTCGTACTCGCCCGCGCCCTCGCCCTTGGCCTTGAGCGCGTCCAGCTCCTTCTTGTAGCCGTCCGCCTTGCCCGCGGCCTCCTTGAGCTCGTCGCGCTGCGCCTTGAGCGCGTCCACGCTCTCGGCGTGCTCCTCGATGATCTGGTCGATCTTCTCGTCCTCGATGCCCATTGCCTTGAGCATCTTTCGCGTGAGTGCCAACAGAATCTCCCTTGCTTCGGAATGGGCGGGTCCCAGCCTGTTGCCTCGGCAGGGCCCGCACCGCAATACCTCGCGGCAAGGGTGAGTATCCAAGCGGAGTAACGCGGCCCTACGCGCCACCCCTCAGGTGCTTCTCGAGAATCGCCCGGTACGTGTCTCCGTGGCCCGTTGCCGCCTTGCGCAGGAAGTGCTTGCCCTTCATGCGGGAGGTCCCCTCCTCGACGTATGGCGCGTACTCGACGTTGGTCCCGATGAAGCAGTCGTAGCCTTTGAGGAGGTGCGTGACGGAGTTGCGCAACCTGCCCGTGTCGACCGGGCACGTCGCCTTGGCGTAGCCCTCCGCGACGAGGCCTATCTCCTCTAGGCCCGTCTTATAGGCGCGCAGGAGGGCCTTCTCGACCTGCTCGATGTTGTTCTGCCGTATCTCGATGCACTCGGCGGTATCCAGCTTCGCAGCGTTTACGATCTCCTCGGTGATGAGGGTGCCGTGCCGGCCGTGGTCGCCGACGCCGCCGACGAGCCCGTAAGCCATCAGTCGGGCACCTCGCACCCGTAGCCCACGCGGCCTTCGACGTCCGCCTCGATGGCCTCGATGGCCTGCACCGGCACGCCCTCGCACCCGAGCGTGCAGCCGTCGTCGGGCTCGACCTCGTCGCCGCGCTGCGTGCATATGTAGGTATCCGGGAACGTGAAGCCGAAACCGAGCTTTACGGCGCAGTCGCCGCAGTTCGCACAAGTGAATAGCTCTTTCATGCCTACCCCAATCTCTCTGCGGGCAGTGTCGCGGCACGGTCACGCGGCATGAAAAAAGCCCCGTCGTGGCGGGGCCTGTTGGCTAGTTATTTAGTTCGCTTTCGAATATCTCGACTATATCGGCTTCAAGAGCATCCTCGAACTTATCCGGGCCAAACAGCTCGTAGTACTCCCTGCGATTCTCGTCGTCGAATTTGGCCTCTTTAAGCCATAGCTCCTGAACGGCTTTAGGCTTGGAATCGAGAACGTGACCTATAGCGTCGACGTCGTCTCTTCCGTCGAGATAGCTAACGGCTTCGTTGAGTATGTCATTCATGATGCTCAATCTTGAAACCGAACCTCTCCTCAATCGCCCGAAACAGCCTGTCCTCGTTGCCGCCGTAAAGCCTTTGGATCCTAAGGTACTTCACCTCATCGACATTATAGGACGCATCCGGCTCGGAAACCTTCTCGAACGTGTAGATACTTCCATCGTGAGCTGCGATTATCCCCATCTCGCAGCCCTTGCCGCCGACCGCCAAAAGGTCAGCCGCGCTAGGGATGCCAGAGGCCGGGTGGTTGTGGAGCAGCACTACGCGCCGACCGTCCCCGATTGCCGCTTCGACCTTCTTGCCGAACTTCGCCGGAGGGATCACGGTGCTGCCGACGGTCGAGTTAACGCAGCTCGTGATTGTCTTGCCCGTTGACAAGTCGATGGCGTAAAGGTCCTCGCCGTTCGTGCCCCCTCGGTGGCTGAGGATGCGTCTTATGCTCGCATGTACGCCGTCCGCGGCATCTTTGCCGACGGCTTTAGACACCTTTGCCCTGTAGTCCCTGCTCGCGATCTTCCCCATATCCACCGCGAACTCCATTGAGTGCTCTACCGGCTTAGCTCTCGATTTCCCGCCGCCCTCGTAGACCGTGCCGAGCGCCGAGTCCAGCACCTTTTGCTGGTCGCCCGCCGACATTTTCCTGAACCCGCTCGACGGTATGCCGTAGTCCTCGAGCTGGCGCGAGAGCCGCTTTCGCGCCTCGGTCTTGGACACGCCCGCCGTATCCAGCTTGCGCTTGGTTCCGGGCATTTCCATGAACTCGGAGATGGTGCGGTTCGCGGGCTTGGTGCCGTTGACGGCGGGCTTACCCGCCTTCCATTCCTCGTAGGTCATGCCCTCGGGCAGGCGGCTGAAACGCTCGCCGTCGAGCACGTCAAGCCCGTCGCAGCACGCCACCAGCGTGCATCGGCAGTTCGCCGTCTCGGCATACGGTGCCTCGGGGTCGCCCGGGTAGCGGCACCCGTTGCTGAACTTCTCGCCGACCTCGACCTTCTCGCGGTCAATCTCCCTGTGGCTCGAGCGCGTACGCAGGTCGAGCGTCGCCACCCATTCCTGCTGCACCTTGATACCGAGCCCCTTGGCCCTCTTGTAGCTGTCGACGCGCCCGGCGTTCTCCGCCGCCGTCGTCGAGGTCCGCGCCAGGCGCATTGCCGCCGCGCGGTTTGCCCCCGTCACGTCCTGCATGCGCTTGGCTATCTTTGGTATCGACTCGCCGAGCAGCACGCCCTGCGTGATCTGGTTGGCGATGAGACGGCGGTTCCACGCCACGTCCTTGGCAACGTTGACGGACGGCTTGGGCAGATAGCTGTCGTGGTCGGTGAGCAGCCTCTGCACGGTCGATGCGTCCTGCAGCGCGTAGGCCGTGTCAACGCCCACGGCGCTCTCGACCTGCCACGTGCCGTAGTTGTAGTTCTCGGCGTAGACCTCGGGCAGCCTGCCCTCGATCGCGGCGGCCGCGACGACGTTCGCGTGCGTCATGGCCTCGGCACACTGCTTGAGCACGATTCGGTAGCGCCTGCCCGCCGCGATCTTCCCGCTTCGCCAAGACCTGTATTGCGCCTTGGTGATCTCGCCGGCCCCGAGACGCTCGCGCATCTTCTCGTCGTCGGCCTCGAACTGCGCCAGATAGCGCTTGAGGTTGTCGTAGGCCGTCTTGCTCGCCTCGCCGTACACTCCCGCCACCTCGCGCTCGAACGCCCGAATCTCGGCGTCTGAGAACTCGTGAGCGCTATCCTTCGCCATGCGCCGCCTCCAATCGTCGGCACGCATGGTCGCCCGCGCATAACGGAAAAGGGCCCCGACCGAAGCCGGGGCCCTTCCCTACTCGCCGTCTGCCTCTAGCATCTGGCGTACCTCGTCGCGCCAGCGCTCGGGAACGCTCTCGAGCGTGCGCTTGCCGCTTTTCACGGCGCGGTAGTAGATCTTCGCCAAGTTACTCACCTCCAACGATGTCGCCGAGCTCGAGAAGGGCCGCTTGCGAGTCGGCGACCTGCTGCTGGAGCGATGCGATCTGCTCCTCCATGCTCATGCCGTCCGCCTCGTGTGCCGTCCAGACGGTGTCAAAGTCGGCCTTTACGCCATCGACCGTCAGCTCGCCCGTCGGGTCGGTGAAGTGCAGCTCCTCGTAGATGAACACCTTCACCTTGACGGAACCGCCCTCGCCTCCCTGCTCCTCGCGCTCGCCCTCGGCGATGCCGCGGCGCAGCCAGACGTCGGTCCCCGCGATCTCGACCGTCTCGGGCCTCTCGCCCGTTCGCTCCGACTTCACAACCATATTTTTCCTCCTAACCCACGGCCCTCGCCGCGTTGAATATGCACCGTTTGCTGTTCATCTGGTGCTCCATGACGGCCGTTTTCAGCCAGCCCCAGTAAGAGCACACGCGCCTCGCCAAGCGCTCGGTGCGCCTGCGCCCGTAGCGCGCGAACGCGCGCCTCAGGCGTTTCCAGAGCCGCTTTCGCAGATCGACCCGACGACCGCGAGCGCACCAGATGCGATAGCCCGCGAAGTCAATGGGCTCGGCTCCGTTGCGCCTCACCTTCCACGGCTTCAGCGACAATCCTAGCCGCCCCAAAACGCGCGCGGCGATGGCCGCGGCCTTCCTGAGCGAGCGCTTTGAGCTGCCGAGAAAATAGCCGTCGTCGGCGTACCACACCTGGCATCCCGCGAGCCTCACACGCTTGCCGCGCCGCTCCTTCGCCGCCTCCTCGACCGCGTGGTACGCGAACGAGATCACGAACGCCGCCAACCGAAGCGACAGGTAGCTGCCTAGGATAAGGACGCCGTTCATCGTCGACAGCAGCGAATGGAGCAGGTAGAGGACCTGGCTGTTCTTGACGTAGCGAGCCACCAGACCCTCCACCACCGCCGTCTGCATCGAGCCGTAGCAGTTGCGGATGTCGACGTGTACGTGGTAGGCGAAGCGGTGAACCTCGCGCCTGAGCTTGCGCATCCCCAGCGCCGCGCCCTTGCCCTTGACGCCGCTCGACACCTGCCAGAAGCCGACCTTGGCGGCAAGGAGCGGCTCGAGCGCCCCAACGCACAGGTAGTTGCACACCTGCCGCTTGATGCTCTCGACGCTTATCTCGCGCAGCTTGCCGTTGTTCGGGTCGTGCTTCAGGTAGGTTCGAATCGGCTCGAACGTCAGCGTCTCGGTCGAGAGCTCTAGCCAGATGCGGTCGACGAACGCCGTCTCGGTGCCGTATTCGTCGGCGACGCGCCAGCCGTTCTCCTTGCCTGAGTCGCTTTTCTTCCATCGGCGCAGGGCCTCGACGACGCTTCTGCGCGTGAGCTCGAGGCCCTTGCAGTAGGTTTTCATAGGTCAAAGCTCTTTCTGTCTGTCATACGAGCGTTCGCCTTGCAGCTACCAGCCCGTGAGCCTTGCGGACAAATTTCACTCAAAGGAGTCAGGCCGAGCCGCGTCCCGCCAGAAAGCGGCGGGCGCGGTAGACACGGTGCGAGTAGAGATTTATAGACAGATTGCCGGGAGACGAAGCTCCAAGCGGCCCCACCGGACCAGCTCCTCGAGTTCGCGTAACGAAGACCGGCATTCGAGCCGTTCCTCAGGTTGCCGAGGAACTGAACCAGAAACCAGCGCCGCCCTCACCGTGAATCCCTGTTTGGGGTTAGGAGGGGGCCAGCCCCCTCTCAGGGCTACGCCCTGATTCACCCCCGGCTACGGCCCGTAGCAGAAAGCCGGGAGACGAAGCACCAAGCGGCCCCACCGGACCAGCACCGCGAGCCCGCGTAACGAAGACCGGCACCCGAGCCGCTCCGCAGGTAGCCGAGGAACCGAACCAGACGGATTGTGCCTTTGACCTTACCGCCGGATGCGTCGAAGTAGAAGTAGTCGCCGACACCGGTCGTCGCCGAGCCGCCGAGCCCCTTTCCCAAGATAAGGCCGTTGACGAACTGGATGTCGAGCATGTAGCCATCTGCCGTCGGCATGCACGCCGCCGTCGGGGTCACCCCGTCCGCCACGGCGTTCTTCTTCTCATTGCGAGTGTCGGGGTTGACCGCGATGCCGAAGCCCGTGCCGTCGGAGACGAAGATCGTATCGCCCATGAACTCCCACAGGCCCAGCCCCGTCTCGACGCCGCCGACCTTGAACGGATGCTTGCCGTCCTTCGCCACCTGGCCGTCGCCCACGAGGGCATCGGTGTTGCCCGTGCACCACGGCGCACTCTGGAGCCATGTGTTCACGGTCGTGTCGAACGCCTTGGCGACGTCCATGAGAAGCGCCACGTTGCCGTCTGCGAGCGTCTCCTTGCCGCCGACGACCGCGCCGTCGAACACGTCGTACGCCGCCGCGGCGCCTCGGTCTGGGCACGTGGTGCCCGTGTCGGTGCCGTACATCATCGACGCACCCACGGGAATCTTCGCCGCCTGCTCGGCGGTGACGACCACGCGCGTGACGCCTGTCTCGGCGAGCGCGGGGTGGATCTGGATGTTGAAGTCCGTGCAACCCGGGAAGTCCACCTGGGAGGACTTGCAGAGCGTCTTGGTCAACTGGTGGAAGTTGATATACCACTGGTCGTAGACGCTCATGCCCGAGTAGCCCGTGGTCGCGGTCTTGCAAAGGTCGACGAGCGAGTCGTGCGACGCCGTGCGGTTGGCGACCTTCGCGCCCGAGACGGAGCGCGGGCGCCCTTCAGCGTCGATACTCATGGGGTATGTCGGCGTCAGCATGTACGGTCGCAGCGTGCCGTCCGGCAGCAACGCCTTGGGGTTCGGCTGCGAGCCGCTGAATCGGCTGTCGGACCACGAGACGAGCAGGTTGCCGTTCGTCAGCACCTCGACCGCCTGCCAAACGACCGGCGCGATCTCGTAGACGTTGTTGCCGTGTCCGTTGTCAACGCGCGAGAAGCCGTAGTCGACGCCGTCGATGGCCTCGACCCACGGCACGCCGTCGGCGTCGGCACCGGCGTTGGCGGACACGTGGAACCACGGGCCGCCCTCGGCGTCGAACGGGTCGACAGCCGCGCTCGTCGCCGTCGCGGGCACGAACTCGGTGGAGGCCACGCGCTTCGCAGCGGCGCTCATCGGCTGGATGTCGGTGGGGCTGCCCGCCGGGATGAGGAACGTGTACACCAGCCCCGTCTTGTGCTTGTCGACCATCGCGGCGACGCTCTCGTTGACGTAGCGGCCCGTAGAGGCGTCGCGCTCGAGCGCCTTATGGTCGCCCAGATTCTTCACCGCGCCGACAAGCGCCCACACCGCCTTGTCCGATGCCAGCGGGTCCGCGTACTCGAACCCCTCGGTTGCCTGCTCGGTTGCCTGCATATCGGCCATTTAGGCACCTACCTTTCGCATCTGGCAAATCTTGCCGTTTACCTTCTTGAGTCCCAGCGCCGTCACGGCAGCCGCCGAGTCGATAATCGACTGGTAGTTCAGGGCTGCCGTCTTGGCGTCCTTGAGCGCCGCCTGTGCGTCGGCGAGGGCCTTGGTCGAATCCTGCTCGCGCTTCTGCTCGGCAGCCTTGCGTTTGGCCTCATCCTCCTTGCGCTCCGTCTCGTTCTGCCCGCGCTCGGTCTCTTTCTCCTTGCGCACGGCCTCGGCATCGGCGCGGCCCTTCTCCGCCGTTTCGACAGAAGCCTTGAGCTGTTTGAACTCGTTGTTGACCTTGTTCACGCCAGCCGCCGCGTCCGTCGCGGGCTTCTTGAGCTCCGCGATCTGCTCGGCGGTGAGGTCGCTATATCTCAGCGCGTCGCCCTTCGGCACGCCGACGACCAGCACGTTGCCCTCCATCGCCGCCGTTGCCTCCGAGCCAGAGGCAAGAGTCGTGGCGCGTGCCCCCTTGACCTCGGCGGCGACAGCCTTGTCGCGTGCGGCCTCCGCCGCCTTCTGCGCGGCCTTGGCCTCGTCTCGCGCCGTCTCCGCGTCCTTGATGGTGCGCTGGTCGCTCGGCTCGTAGATGTACTCGGCGGGCTTGGCTCGCCTCTTTACGTCCCAGAGCGCCTCGATGCGCGTGCGCCCGCCGTATGCCTCGTCCGTGATGTAGGCCCATGCGTACACGCGCCCAGCCGCCTGGAGCAGCTCGTCGGGAATCTTCGCCTTGCTGTCGGCCACCGCAACCGTGTAGCACGTCCCCGTGGTCGACTTGGCGAAATGCACCTGCTCGCAGCCGACAACCTCGACCTCGCGCCCGGTGTCCCACTGCCACAGCTCGCCGTCAAGCACCTGCAATGCCGCCATCACTCATCACCTTCCTCATCCTCGTCGCCCTCCTGGGCACCCTTCGCGTTCGCCGCCAGGGCGGGCGGCAGCGCCGCCATGCGCTCCTCCTGCTCCCGCTGCTTGCGCTCCAAAATCTTCGCCCTCTCGTCGGGCGTGATGTTCGGCAGCTTTCGCAGGATCGTCTCGTCGTCCAAATACTCGGCCTCCAGGCACACGGTCTCGACCTGCTCCTTGGTGTTGCTGATGCGAGTGCGCGTGAACACGGGCGTGTCCTCGATGCCCTGGAGGGCGAGGATGTCCATGATACCCTCGCGGATGTGGCGCTCAAACTCGGCGGCCTCCTCGTCCATCGGCTGGTATGCCGCGTCGATATGGTCATTGGTCGCCCCAGCCGCGATGGTGTGGACGTCCAGCGCGCCGAAGTCCTCGTAGATGTCGGCCTTGATCTGCGCCAGCGTCTCCTTGCGGCCCTCGACGGGCACCTCCTGCGTGTACGGCGTCACGGACTGCCCCTGCTCGGCGTCGACCTCGGCCACGTGCGTCAGCTTGAGCTTCGCCCGCCACAGGTCGAGGTCCCTGTCGTCCATGCCGCCGGCTCCGTTGATGAGCCAGTAGATCTGCGCGCAGTCGCGCGTGTCGTTCACCAGGCCGCTCTTGATGAGGTCGTAGGCGTCGATGCTCTCGCGCATGCCGACGAGCGTGCTCTGGTGCGCGTCGCTGCCCCAGACCGCCACGATGGGCAGGCGGGAGTAGTTCTCCGCATCGACAGCCAGCTTCATCCCGTCCGCCGGTATCTCCTGATACGTGACCTTGTAGGCGCGCTTGGCCTCGGCCACCTCGAAGTCGAAGCCGCTGCCGCCCGACACCATCTCCGTGTAGCCGTCCTGCTCGTAGAGGGTCGCATGCCACGGGTGGTCGGAGTCGAGCCGCCAGAACCTCACGCCGGCGTATAGCGCCCCCGAGTACTCGTCCCACACCGGGCAGAACTCGTCGGCGGTGAACACGTCGATGTGGTCGAGGTTCCAAAACGGGAATGACACACCGTGGATGAGCGCCTTGAGCCCCATCTCCATGACGTCGTCGTCGAAGCGGTCGCCAAGCCCCTCCTTGGTCGTGTCCTTGCCGCCCGCCGAGACGTCCACGAAGCTCACGCCCTTACCGAGCGAGTACGTGCAGCGCTGGACGTTTAGGCGCTTGAACAGGTTACTCGCCAGCCTCAGCTTCGAGGCCGTGAAGTCCTCGGCCTCGGCACCGGAGCACGAGTAGATCTTCTGCACGAAACGGTTGATCGTGACGTTGTGCTGGCGGTAGTACTCGTTCGCGGTGACGGCGTTGCGGTACATCTCGCTCGACATGTGCCGCTCGATGGCATCTGCCGCGAACGCCGTCGCCGACGCCGCCTCCTTGAGGTCGCCATCGGTCACCAAAGGCCCCTTAGACAAGCCGCTACCTCCCTTCAAAAAATGGGTTTACCTGCCGTTTCGCAGGCTTGTACATGCGCAGTGTTGCCACGCCGTAACGGAGCGCGTCGCAGCTGTGGTCATCGACCTTGACGGGCTTGTCGCCGTCCGCCTTGGCGTCCCAGCAGTAGCCGCCGAGCTCGCCTATCAGCCCCGTGCAGGCTTCGGAGATACGCACCGTGCCGTTGCCCAGGCACACATCCGTCTCTCGTATGCCGTCTGCGACGTCGTTGCGTCCATTTTTGGTCTTGAACCCGGCCTGCCGCATCGCGGCGATGAAGCTCGTGGCGCTCGGGTCGATGATGAACTTGGGCGGCTTGCCCAGCCCGCGCACGAAGTCGGCCATGTCGGCCACATAGTCGGCGTCCGTCTTCTGGTGCCCCGTGTCGCGGCCCGAGTAGCGGTACTCGTCCACCACGTGCCACACCTTGCCGTCAAACGCCCACAGCAGCGCCGCGAAGGCGTTCTGCGTGCCGTAGTCGCAAGACACCGCGTACTTGACAGCGCCGCCCGTATACCGGCTCTCGAGGGCACCCTCCCACTCGGGGTAGACCAGGCCCTCGGCCAGCGTCCACTTGCCCAAGATGTAGCGGTCGTAGTACACGCCGCTGCCGTAGTCCTTGATGAGGGCCTCGATGACATCCGGTGCCAGCGCGCCGTCCCAGATCGTGTAGTCCTGCCTGTAGATGTCGCTGTCGCCGTCGAGGAACCGCTTGAACCAGTGATTCGGGCTGTCGGGGTTGCAGGTGCCGTCGAAGCAGCTATGCTCGCAGCGCAGGCGGCTCTTGAGCATCTGGAACACGTCTTCGCTCCACGTGGCAACCTCGTCGCCGTAGACCCACTCGAACGTGGCGCCCTGAATCTTGGATACGCTTGTCTTCTTATCCGCCCCGAGGCAGTAGACTTTGCGCCCGAATATCTGGGCCGTGTTGTCCCGCCCAATCTGGCTGACGACGTCTTCGCTGTAGAGTGAGCGCATCGGCTCGAGGATGTTGCGCTCGAGCGTCGAGCGGGTGTTCCCGATCATCACCGCCAGCCCCTCGCCCCTCATGGCGAGAAGCCTCTGCGGTATGGTCACGGCTATGTCGACGTAGCTCTTGCCCGAGCCCGTCGCCCCGCACTTCACGTTGTAGCGGTGCGTGCAGTTGGCGAGGTACTCGCGCTGCATCCTCGTGAGCGGCATCGGCTACTCGTTCCCGCCGATTGAGGACGGCACGGACAGCACCAGCTCCTTGGCGGCCTTGAGCACCGCCGTGTCGGTGGTATCCATGATGCGCTGCGCCTTGGCGTACTCCTGCGGGTACTTGCGCTCCAAAAGCCACGCCGCCGCCTGCCAGCTGTCGCCGCTCGCGTCCATGATGCGGCCCACGAGCGTCGCCTTGCGCTCGACCTCGGCCTTTTTTAGAACGTGACACAGTTGACGCTGATTGTCTGTTCGGGGGTGGTTGATCCAGCGGCTGTATGTCTCGCGTGCGACCCCGAGATACGCGGCGATGTCCCTGTCGGTCATTCCGGCACGGCACAGGCGGACGGCATCCTCGATGCCCTCCTTGGTCAGTTTTTCACGCCCTTTTCCCGCCACAAAATCACATTTCCGCTGGTAGATAGCCATATGGAAACGCGAACGTTCCCACCTTTTTACGCACGTGGACAAGCGCGTGCGTTTGCCCACGAGCGTAAAAAGGGGGTAACGTTTAAAGAAAAGGCCCCGGTTTCCCGGGGCCTTTCGGCTACTCGACCTTTGTCGGCTTGATTCCGATTGCCTCGGCCAGCCTCTCAGGCGTCTCCGTCCAGCTTCTGCCGTCTGTGCGCGGCCTGACGTATGCGGTTGCTCTCCGCCTCTTCCTCGAGCCGCCTCTTCCGCTCCGCCAGATAGCACCCCTTGCACAGCCTCCACTTCTTCGCCTGCGCCGACGTGTCGAACACGGGCCGCGCGTCGCACACGATGCACAGCCCATCCGTTCCGGTCGAGAAGCGCCCGTACCGCTGCCGCGCGTGCCTCACGGCGCTCGGCGTCACCCTCAGCTCCGCCGCGATCTCCGCCGCCGTCCGCTCCGGGTGCGCCTGCATCCGCCTTATCATCTCGTCCGTCCACAGGACGTAAGAGGAGCGCCCCTTCCGGAGCGCCCACTCGTCCCTCAACGGATGTGTTGACTTTGTGGATGGGCCTTTTGGCCCATCTCCTACAGGTGGCCTACACGCCATTCGCATACCCCCTCGCGCTCGGTTTGCTTCGGCTACCATACCAAGCGCCGGGGACCACCTCACGCACGGCGCTCGATTATCGCCCCACACTTCGGGCAATGGACGGCCTCATACGCCAGCATGTCCCCAAAGCCGATATGTTCCCAGATCTGTCCATCCCATCCGCAGTCGGAGCAGTGGAAGTAGCCGTCGACCATCCGCTTGCCCGGGATGAACGGATCTTGCTTGTGCTCGACAAGGTCGAGGCACGTCGGGCGGTCGATTAGGTCGGCGATTTTTCCGCACGGCACATTAAAGTCGCAGATGGCGTATTTTTTACCGAAAAGCGCCTCCGATATTTCATAGCACTTGGCATATGATTCAGTATCGCAGTTACAACTCCGTAGGAACCTCGCAGCCTCAACCCGATCCTCATTGCTAATCATCGACAATCGCCGCCCCACACTTAGGACAATGGTTCCACCGCATATCGCCGATTGAGTAGCCGCAAACCTCGCAGCATGGGGTTTCCCTGCCGTACTTGGTCTTGAACTTGCCATGGCGCGTAGTTGTCGGGCGGTCGATTAGGTCGGCAATACGCTCGAACACGTCGTTCATCTCGTGGTATCCGGTGTCGGGTTCCATTACCGTCTCGTCCAGCAGTTCATAGAACTCTTCTTTGTAGCGGACGCGGTTCATGTAGGATAGGCAACGTAGATTCTCTATCGCCTCGCGCCGCTCTTCGTCAGTCACCATTTGGCTCAACCCTTCCGTTCCAAAGTTCTGCAGCGTTCTCCTCGCCGTGCTCATAGTCCGACCGCGCATCGCAATACAGGCAGCCCACGAAGTGGGTGCCGGGGTCGTATCGGCTGTTGTCCACTATCTCGGCAGGCCCGCTGCAGAACGGGCATTTTTTGAGCTTCAGCTCGCTCATTCGTCCTCCTTGGATATGGCCAGCGCCACGTACTTCTGGGCGAGGCCCTCGAAGTCATCGAGGATGTAGTCGATTCGGTAGGTCGCCCCGTTGAGCGGGTGCCTTACTGCATCTTCGAAGGAATGGCAGTCGTCCGCGACGACGTTAAACACAATACTGTCGCCGACCTCGTAATCCCGGTCGTTCTTGCGAATCTCGAATGTCTTGGCCCCGCTCATGATTGCGTCGGCGTATTTGACAAAGATCTTGAGTCGGTGCGTTGTCATTCGTCCTCCTTGCGCATGACCCCGAGTTGCTCGGTTATGTCGTTCTCGTTGAACATCCACGCGTACATATCGAACACTTCATCTGAGTCGTCGATGACGACCCTCGATACGTTCACCTCACGCAGCCGGCCATCCTCTTGCATGACCACGGCAACCGGCTGACGGGTTTTACCCGTATCCCTGCTGCTCGAGGATATGCAGCAGTCGAGGTCGGTGGTCGTCTTGTCGAAAACGCCGACGAGCAGCGCCTTCTCGTAGCCGGTCTTTGAGTCCGTCTTGAACGACTGGACGAAGCACGGCACAAGGTCCCTAGTCATCATCAGTCTTCACCTTCTCCAGCCTTCGCCCGCAGAACGGGCAGAAGCTGATCGGGATACTCCAACTTCCGTAGTTGTCGTGAGGGTGGTCGACTACGATTTCCGGGTATCCGCTGAGCGCCCAGCGGATGAGAATCCCGTCCGGACCGCCATCGGCGGCATCGAGGCCGTCGTAGCCCCTGCAGTAGTCGCACATCAGTCCTCACCCCTCAGCCTTTTAATGCGCTCCATGACCAGCTCGAGCACCTTCGCGTCGCAGGCGCCGTTCGACTCGTGCGCGCAGTCGCTGCATCGCCCGGACGGAGAGCAGTAGAGGCAGATGTTGTCGCCGGCTATGCACCTGTCCAAGTCCTCCTCCAGCTTCTCCCAGCTGTCGGGCGGTGTTAGCAACAGCTTCTCCGGTTCGAGAACCGAAAGAAACTCAGTGATCCCATACCACTTATGCGCCGTCTGGCTCCCCGCGTCGAACCCGGTGATGTACTCCCAGCGCACGATGTTGTAGGCTTTGCCGCTCACGCCAAAGATTGACGTCGTGTCCAGCGGAATCTCGCGGCCTTCGGCATCTTTTGGTAGCTCGATGTTTGCCATTAGTCCTCACCTCTCAATTTGCGGATACGATTCGCAATGTCGCGCATGGCAATTCGACCGCAGCCGTCCTCGCCACCGGGGCACGATGTACAGCCATCTTCGTCTTTGTCTCTGTGGAAGTAGGCACAAGCCTCGTAATACCGCGCGTCACCTGCCTCGCTCAAGTCCTCAAGCAGCCTCTCCCAAGTGTCGGGCTGTGTGAGGTGCATGTTCTTCGGCTTGAAGCTGTTGTAGTAAAGGTTGCCTTCGTACGCGGCTTTAATCGTCCATTCGGTTCTCTGATTCTCAACCAACGTTCTGGAGAGAAACTCCTTCACGCTTACCTTTGTTCCGCAGCTGTCGTACAGAACCTCAGTGTCCAGCGGAATCTCGCGTCCCTCGGCATCTCTCGGCAATTCGATACTCATAGCCCAAACTCCTCGTAGTCGCGGCACTCGCCGCACTCGTCCTCGCAGTACAGCAGGTTCTCCATGAGCCACGCCACGGCCCACTTCGCCAGGCGCCAGAACCCTTCCTTGCGGTCAGGCGCCTCTGCGTCGTAGGCGCGCTCGAACTCGAGGTGGCAGTATCCGTAGTCGACGTGGATGTCGCTGCTGCAGAAATGCCTGCAGTTCCCGCACATCCTAGGCTCGCAGGCCCCGCCGAAGTGGCGCTCGATGGCGGCGTCGGTCACCCCCATCGGGTAGCCGCCGACCCTAGAGTCACTCATCGCAGTCCGCCCCCCCTACGCTCTCGTCGAGCAGGTCGATGGCATCCCCGACGGTCGCCTCGATGCTCGTCAGCTGGCGGCGCAGGTTCTGCACGAGGTTCGCGCCGGCGACCTCCGCCCTTCCCGCCTCGTAGGCGCGCTCGATCATGTCGGTCACCGCGACCTGCATCGCCGTGTCGTTGTATCCGCGCCTGACGCAATACTTCCCCAGGTAGGCATGCGCCCTGTCCTGCGGCCTGCACTCGCGGTCGAAATGGAACACCTCGACCGCGTCGGCCTTGATCTGCTCCAAAGTCTCCATCACAAACGTCCCCTCTCTCGGTTCCTCTCGTTGCAGCGCTCGATTGCCGCGTCCACGTCCTTCTGCGTGAACCCCTCGGCGTCGAGCAGGCTGACGACCGCCTGGACCACGTCCATGCACTCGTCGATAAGGTTCTGGCGGTACTCCCTGCGCGCCGTCATGATCGGGCTGAGGCGCATGTCGTCGCAATCCTGCCAAGCGCCGTATACCTCGGCCGCCTCCTCGAGCGGCTTGAGCGCCTGCACCTTGGGTGCGTCCGGCTCGTCGAACGCGCCGAACTCGAACCTGTAACCGTCCCTCATCAGATGCGCCTCCCCTGTGCCAGCGCCGCGCGCATGGCATTGACCTCTCGGCCCGACTCACTCCTCGTTCCGAGGTACACGTCCACGGGCCGCTTGCTCTCGTTCCTGTGCGCCACGTTCTCGCACCATCCGCAGCAGCACCTCTGGTTCCTGTACGCCGTGCGGAACCGCCTGCCGCACTGCCCGCACACGAGCACGTAGCCCCCGCGCCTGCCCAGCGACTCAGCCCTCATGTCGCGCCTCCCAGTAGTTGCACCTCGCGAGCCCCTGCGTGGTGTGCACGAAGTCTGGGCAGCGCATGCACGTGTACCGCTTGCGGCCCTCGCCAGACGCCGTCATGACCGCCTCGCTCACGGCGCAGAACCCGCACGTCTCGCAGCGGGCACTGCGCGGCCCGTCGTCGTAGATGCTCACAGACCCCTTCGGTCTGCCCATGTTCTCGTTCCTCTCGGCGTCCAAGCTCATGACGCCCTCCTCTCGCATGCGGCCCTCGCTTCCAGCAGACGCCGCGCGTCCTGGTACGCCTTGAGCGCCACCGGGTCGGCGGTCGTCCCCCTCGGGGCCTTCACCTTCGCCGGGTCGATGCCCGGATGTTCCTCGCGCCACCTGCGCTCGAGCTCCGCCCTCGTCTGCTCGGGCGTCCTCGTCGGCTTGAACGTGGCGGCCTGAATCTCGGCATCGGTCGGCTTGCCGCGGGCATGGGCCTCGGCATCGAGGCGTTTCTGGTTGCCGTTCCACAGCATCGCCGCGGCCTTGAGCGAGGCCACGGGAATCCCGTTCGAGCGGATCCAGCCCTGCGACTCGTAGTGCGCCCAGAACTTGTCGGGGTCGCCGCTGATGCAGTTGGCGGCGAAGTACGCGCGGCACTCGTCCAGGGTCGGCGGGGTGAAGCCGTCGGCGCAGCCGCGCGCATCATCATCACAAGCTAGGCTAGGTAAAGCTAAGCTAGGACAGGTTAGGTTAGGGTTTTCGCTTTCGGAAACCTCGGTTTCGGGTTCTGAAAACCTAGGTTTCCCGTTTTCAAAACCCAGGTTTTCGCTTTCGGAAACCTCGGTTTCGGGTTTTTGCTCAGGCTCGGGTTCGGGCTCCGGCTCGGCCTTGGCCTTGCGCGGCCTGCCGCCCTTCTTGGCCTGCTCGCGCTTGTTCTTGGAGTTGTCGATGGCGTTCTTGAGTCCCTTGAAGGCCCTTTTGACGCTCTTGGGCAGCTCGATCTCGACCCCGTGGAGGCCGTACATGAGCACCGCGTCCGCGAGCATCATGCGCTCCCTCATGTCCTCGGGGTCGTTCGGATCGTAATCGTCGTAGAGCTCGGCTATCGAGCTGGCGAAAACCGTGAAGTCATTGGCCATCAGAACCACCCCCAGAGAAGCGAAGAGAAGAACAGGAAACCCGCGGAGAAGGAGGCGGCGAACAGGGCCGCCTCCCAGTGGTCGCGGATGATGTCGGGTACGCGCCTCATCAGAACGGCACGTCCTCGTCGTAGAACTCGGACTGCGGGACCGCGGCGTAGGCCTGCTGGGCGCTCCACTGCGGCGCGGCCTGCGCCTGAGGCTGCGCGGGCACCGTGTCCGCGAGGCTCTGCTGCGGCTGGGCCTGCGTCTGCCACTCACGGCGCACCATGAGCTCGATCTCGTCGACTATCACCTCGAGCTTCGAGCGCTTCTGGCCGTCGCGCTCCCAGGAGCTGTAGCGCAGCTTGCCCTCGATCGCGACCTTCATCCCCTTGGCGAGGAAACGGCCAACGGCCTCGGCGCGGTTGCCGAACATGGTGCAGTCGACGAAGTTGGGATAGTCCTCCCACTCGCCCGTCTGCGCGTTGCGGCGGCGGTCGTTTACCGCCACGCCAAAGGACAGGACCTGCGTCCCGCCGGCGGTGGCGCGCAGCTCGGGGTCGCGGGTGAGGTTGCCGCTGATGTTCACTCGGTTGATGCTCACTGCCCGTCCTCCTTCGCGGTCATGTTGTTCTTGATAAACGCGACAAGGCACGGCCCCTGCATGTAGCCCAGGCCGCTCACGCGGCGACCATCGGGGATGTCAAGCGCCTTGACGATCACCTTCGCCTTGACCGTGCCGATGCCCGGGAACGAGCGGACGAACTCCTCGACCTTGAGCCTCTGCGCGATGGGCGCCTCGATGGCCGCCTCGGGCGGGATGTTGCCCGCCTTGCAGGCGGCCTTGAACGCGGCGCGCTCGCGGCGCGTGTGGACGGCCTTCGCCATCGCCTCCTTGCGCTGCTCTGGTGTTCGTGTCGGCGGCAGTTTGCTCTCTCCCATGTCCTACATCCTCTCGACGTATCCGTGAAAGCCGTTCTCGACCATGAGGGTCCTCAAGCGGAGCAGCTCGTCCGCCGTGGCGCACTCGATGATCACGCGGTAGCCCCTCTGCGGTGCTGGGGCCGCATCCTCGGCCACTTCCGGCTCGGGGCGCGACGGGACCACCCGCACACACCTCGGCACGCCCAAGGGCGGCTCAGGTTCCTCGACGGGCATCGGCTCGGGGTCGGGCGGCAGCGGCGCGGGCTCCGGCTCGGGCTCCGGTGCGGGCGCCGTCGCCTGCTCGTAGGTCGACACGAGCGCGGCGACCTTGGCCGCCTCCTCGCGGTGCGCGGCGACAGCCGCCGCCACTTCGCCCGAGTCCATCGGCAGCGTCCTCGTCCACCACGCCACGGCCCATGCCTTCTCGGACTCGTCCGCGTAGTCGAGGCCGTTGACGAACTTGAACTGGTGCAGCAGCTCGCCCACGCGGCGCTCGATGATGTTCTTGGCCTTGACCTCGCCGAAGCTCGCGTTGAGCCACTTGTCGTCGGCGATGCGCTCGTATGGCACCAGCGGCCCCATCTCGCCCGCGAGGTCGTAGTAGTGGCCCTTGAGCGCGGTGAGTCGGCGGGCCCTGCACTCACCGTCGTATCGGTCGATTTCGGCCTTGTACTCATCGGATAGCTTGTCGATTGGCGCCGTGATCTCGCCGATGGTCTTGTCGAACGTCTTGAGCAGGTCGCTGTACTTCTTCTTCGCGGCCTTGCGCTGCGCCTCGATGGGCTTCTTCACGTCGTTGACCGCCGCGCGGTACTTCTTCGCCGCCTTGAAGTCCTCGTCCTTCTCGATGTGCTTGACGTCCACGTAGTCCGCCAGCTTCTCATCGACGCTCTCCTTGAGCTTCGCCAGCTTGTCCTCGAGCGTGTCGTCGATGGCGAGCGACGCCACCAGCGTGTCGAAGTCCTCCTCGAGCGGCACGGCCTCGACCGCCAAAACCTCGTCTGCCATTAGAAGCCTCCCAGCAGGTCGTCGTCGGTCGCATACTCGGCGGGCGCGGGCTCATAGACGGGCGCGGGCTCCGGCTCGGGTGCGGCGGGCTCGGAATGCGCCGAGCGGGCCGCGATCTCCTCCTCCATCCACGAGGCCGCGCGGCGCGCCTGCATGAGCGTCATGTCGTGCATGTTGCCCGACGAGCAGCCCACGGCGGCGCAGATGGCGGCCATGGCCCCGGCGCTGTCGAGCCCAGTCGCCGCCATGAACGGCTTGAACAGGTCGCGGACCGGCTGGAGGTCGACCACGGACTCGACGCTCTCGGCCTCGACGGTCTGAGAGCCTGCGCGCATGTCGCGCTCGACCTTCTGGTCCATCTCCTCGCCCGTGTACATCCCGCCGAACTCGCCGGGGTAGGCCAGACGCCACGCGCCGGCCTTGGCGCACTTCTCGATCATGACGCCCGGCATCTTCGCCCAGTTGCTCTTGCCAGTGCTGTAGTCGGTGAGCGCCAGCTCGACGTATGCGGGCTTCTTGCCGTCGGTGAAAGCGACCTCTGCCCAGCCGCCGATGAGCTGCTCCCCGATCATCTTGTAGACGGCGGAGCCCTTCTTCTTGACGACCTCGCCGTCGCGGAGCACCACGACGCCGCTCTCGATGCCGCCGTAGTTGGGCTGCTTGTTCGCGCGGCGGTTGAACACCTGGTAGGAAGTGATGATGCTCGCCGGGGCGTCCCTGTACTTCACCAGGTAGACCTCCTTGGTGAAGGGGTTCAGGTGCTGGCGGTTGCACAGCTCGATACACAGCGCCAGCTCGCTTTCGGTCGCGTTCGGGCACAGCCGCTCGCGGATATCCTGCGAGGTGAACTTGACGGGCATGCCCGCATCGTCCTTGAACTCGATGATCTCGTTACTCATTGATGGTCACCCCTCCGTCCTTGATCTCGACCTTCTCGATGTTCACGCCTGCCAGCTCGGCGAACACGCCGCGCGGCCCGTCCAGCTTGTAGATGCGCTCCATGCGGCCAGCGCTGTCGACAATGCGGTCGTAGATCTCGAGGTCCTGCGCATCGGCTCCCAACAGCTTCAGACTGAACAGAAGCCCGTAGGCGATGCCGCGCAAGCACGCGGGCTTAAGGCCCCTTTTCCCTATCTCAGCGCCCTTCTCGTCTGCGACGAGGATTAAGTTCGTGGCAAACTCGTCAAGCACCTCGAACGCATCGCCATTGACTTGGACTTTTATGTGCATGTACTCCATTACTTAATCTCCGTTTCGTCCCTGCGCCCGGACCACCCGGGCGCTATCGATATGTCCATGCGCTCAGCCTGCCCGCGCACCCTGGGGTGCTTTACCACGTGCAGGTCGACCACTTGCGCGTCGTCGGCCCAGACGAGCCCGTTGAGCGCGTCCATGACAAGCTTGCCCTCGTTGTCCCCGTCCGGCTTGTAGGTGTCCGGCTCCGAGCGCACGCGCTTGGGCCGGCTCTCCGGCAGCGGACGGTAGGCGTCGACGTTGAGAATCACCGGCTCGTGCGGGCCAAAGGGCATGAGCTGGATGCCAGCCTCGGCCATCGCCTCCCGACACGCCGCCGCGATGGCCCGCTCGGCCCTCAGCGTCTCGGTCGGCGTGTACATCCGTGCGTGGCGCCGGTCGAGCCTATGGCGCTGCTTGCCTGCCGCGAAGCAGACCGAGAACTCGATGCGGGCCGTCATGCCGGCACTGCCCCGAACAGGGCGAGCACCGTCCACAGCACCGCCGGCATCACCACGTAGTCGACGAGCCAGCAGAGCACGACGAACCCAGCGCACCTAAGCAGCCTCGATGCCATGCGTTCCCTCCTCGATCCACTGCTCCACCCATTCCGGGCGCACCATGCGCCCCACCTTGCGCCCCTCGGGCAGCTGCGAGCGCAGGCGGCCCGCCTTGCACTCGATGCGCAGCGTGTCGTACGGCACCCCCGTCACCCTCGACGCCTCGCGCAGCGTGTACATCAGCTTGTGCCTGATGCCAAGCTCGTCGGCCATCTGCTGGAACGTTTTGGCTCTGCTAGAATCCATGAGTGACCTCCTTTCAGGTCTGGAGCCGTCCCCGCTTTCCACACCGGGCGGCTCTTTTTTTGTCGCTTGCTTTCGGGGCCTCGCCCCCGGCACGGCACCGGTAGGGAACGTCCCCGCGGATGGTTATTGGAGAGCCGCGGGGCAACGGTGCCGCCCCGGGGATGGGGCCCGCGGGTTGCCTGTGCGGCAATACCCGCGTGTCGCGTTATGAACGCGGTAGGCTTCGGGCCATGATTTTGAGAGAGCCGACATACCGACCGAGGCACGCTAAGCGGCGTCCGGGCATCGCCCGGGCGTTCAACCGCCTGTGCGACAGCGAGGCCGCAAGGGCGCTCGCCAACCTAATCGACTGGCTCGACCGCATCGGCTTCGCCCTCGGCCTTCTCGCGCTGCTCCTGAATCTCTTCCTCTAGAGCCGTGAACCTCAGCGCCATGGCGACGTTGCACGCCCACAGGAGCGCGATCGACAGGTCGGTCCAGTCGCGACGAACTGCGGCGACGACCGCCGCGGCAAGAAACGCGACGAGCCATGCGAGCTGGACCGCCGGGACAATGCGACGTTTCCTCGACCTCGCCATCGCTACTCGCCGCCCTCGAGAGTCTTGAGGATTGAGATGCCGAGCCTTGTCAACGCCCCGGAAACCATCCTCAAGAGGCACCCGACCAGCGCGAGCGCCGCGACGACCAGAACGAGCGGCGTGGTGACGACGATGGCGACCACGAGGCGAACCGCCTGACAGAACTTGCTCATCGCCCATCGCCGCCCAGGTAGACTTCCTCCAGGCCGGGCATGTAGACGAGTGAGTTGCCCAGCGTGAAGTAGACTTTCCCGTACAGGGCGAACGTCACGGGCGAGGCGATGTAGTACTCGGTCCCGTCGAGTTTTCCCAGCTTCTCGGTGCCCTTCTCCAAAATCTTGATGTGCTGCTCGTTGGTGAAGCCAAACGTCTCCGAGATACGGAATGCGACGCTCTTGTCGGTCTCGACGTAGGAGCCGTCGACAAGCTCGAAGTCGTAGCGGACCTGCCTACCCATCGCTACTCACACCCCTTCTGAAGCTGGTACATGACCCACATGTTCGCAGCGAGGCCGACCTCAACCGGCTGGATGTCAGGGTCGATGGCGTCGGCGGTGTTCATGCAGACCGTGCGCTGGACGTAGGCCATGACCGCCTCGCCGCGCAGCAGCCCGTCCAGGCGACCGCGGGCGTCGAGGAACGACTCGAAGGCCTCGCGGTGCCAGCCGTCGCCGGCATCGCACCAGCAGACGATGGCCTCGATGCCCGAGAAGCCGCTCGGGCACTCGATCTCGAAGGACTTCCCGCGCGCCTCGTACCTGATGTTCTCGCGGCGCATCTTCACGTCTCCCATGTCGCCCTCCCCTACAGCTCGAAGTCGGAAAAGTCGCGGGCCTCGACGGGCTCGGCCTCGACCGTGATGGTCTCGGGGATGTTCCAGCCGCCCAGCTCGATGTCGATGTAGTTCTCGTTCATGGTTCTCTCCGTTTC
>OIYV01000244.1_pt1 | contig 35792 bp, 29 predicted proteins | sample 1588251 | NCBI WGS metagenome assembly OIYV01 (sample SAMN03283282) | human gut metagenome | biome: human-associated habitat; material: feces | host: Homo sapiens | place: Peru | collected 2012
CTAAAACTAGATAAAATGGTGCTTTTTTGATTTAAAAAACCAACACGGTGCAAATGATGATTTAAGAAATTTAAATTTAATAGAAAACCACTAACAAATTTTTCATATGAGCGTCAATTAAAAAATTCAGCATTTGTGAAATCTCTTAAAGAAAACATTGAAAAGGAATTGTTCTTCAATAATTATAGAAATGAGTCGTATTCAATCACAGAAGATATTGTATATTGCTCAGATAAATACTCTGAATCGGATTTCAATGAAATCTGGGCATATATTGAAATGCTTATGAAATATAATATGTTTAAAATAGAAGAAGTTAATATTCCGGATGAATTAGAAAATGGAATAATAATACACAGCTCATCTCATAGATATTATGTTATCGATATTTGACAACGATATATTTTCGTTAACATTAAAAATGAAAGATAAGTTTAAAAAATGTTGCTATTAGATTAGTAAATTTAATTTAACAAATGATTTACTACTTTATAGCCCCTCTCTATTTTCAAAGAAGGTATCTATGAACTGGATGCTTTTTAAATTTTTTTCTATCTGATTGAAATATTCTCCTGAAAAAGAATCGGAATTGCTCTCAGATCTTATATATGACCCTAAATTCTGTTGAGTAAAAAGTAGTTTTTGATATCTAAATATACCTTTAATATATCATCTCTTTCCTACATAATAATTTAATTCTTAGTAATTATTGATTTAAAAGCAATACAATGGCACGAAAAGTATACCTTTCGTGCCATTTTTTTATTAAATAGAAATAATAAGTTATTTATTTATATTCGCGGAAAATTATACCATTTTCCGCTTTTATTTTGAAGTTCTTTTGTTACGAAAAGTATACCTTGTGAACCAAATGTTAATTTACAGAATTTGTTTATATTCACCACTATTACATTCATACAAAAAAGAAGGGGGATTAGACAATGATCAAGCTTTATTCTCACAATCAAAAAGCATATGACTTAGCAATTAATATGCTTAAAGATACTAAAAAAGCAGCCATTGTTCATCCAACAGGTACAGGTAAATCATTTATCGCATTTAAGCTATGTGAAGATCATCCTGATAAAATAATCTGTTGGTTATCTCCTTCTGAATATATTTTCTCTACTCAGCTAGAGAATCTATGTCAAGCTACAAATGGTTACAAACCTAATAATATTGTCTTCTTTACTTATGCCAAACTCATGGGCATGAGTAAAGAAGATATACAAGCAATACATCCTGATTATATTGTTCTTGATGAATATCATCGTGCTGGAGCTACATTCTGGCAAAAGGGTGTAGAACAATTATTATTTACTTATTCAGATATTCCGGTATTGGGTTTATCTGCAACTAATATTCGTTATCTAGATAGTCAAAGAGATATGGCACAGGAATTATTTGATGGCAAAATAGCCTCTCAAATGAGTTTAGGTGAAGCAATAGTACGTGGAATACTAAACCCACCTAAATATGTATTATCAATGTATTACTACCAGAACACATTGGAAAAGTGCGAAAGAAGAGTAAAGAAAACAAAAAGTAAAGTTGCAAGAGACAATGCTGAAAAATGTTTGGATGAACTAAGAAGAACATTGGAAAAGGCTGAAGGCTTAGATGTCATATTTAAAAAACACATGACTGATCCACATGGTAAATACATAGTGTTCTGTTCCAATAAAGAACATATGGATCAGATGATGAAACATGCAGAATGGTTTTCTAAGGTAGATAAAGAACCACATATGTACTCTGTATATTCAAGTGATCCAGGAGCAGACAAAGCATTTAAGGATTTCAAAGAAGACAATGATAATAATCATCTACGACTTCTTTATTGTATTGATGCGTTAAATGAAGGAATCCATGTTGATGATATAAGTGGAGTCATTCTATTAAGACCAACTGTTTCTCCGATAGTCTACAAACAGCAGATTGGTAGAGCACTATCTGCAAGCAAGAAAACAAATGCAGTCATCTTTGATATCGTACTAAACATTGAAAACATCTATAGTATTGATTCTATTAAAGAAGAAATGGAAGTAGCTACTTCTTACTATCGTTCTTTAGGAGAAGCAGATCAAATCATCAATGAAAAATTTAAGATTATTGATGAAGTAAGAAACTGTAGAGAACTATTTGAAAAGCTCAATGATGCTTTAACTGCAACTTGGGATATGTATTATGCAAGTGCTAAACAGTATTACAAAGAGAATGGAAACTTAGAAGTACCTGCAAGATACATTACTGAAGAAGGTTATGCATTAGGTAGTTGGCTTAATAATCAAAAAGCTATTCGTAAAGGTACTATAGTTGGAAAACTAACTGAAAATCAAATACAAAAATTAGATGATATAGGAATGATTTGGGATTCATTAGATTATTTCTGGGAACAGAATTTCAAGTTAGCTAAAGAATATTACTTAACATATGGAAATTTAGATATTCCAACTAACTACAAATCAAAAGATGGAAAACATCTTGGAAATTGGATGTTAAGACAACGACAACTTTATAAAAGTAATTCTTTAACTGATGAACAAATCAAAAAATTAGATTCAATTGGTATGGACTGGATGGATAGAGTGGATCGTGTCTGGGAAAACGGATTTATTGAAGCTAAGAACTATTCAGAAGAATATGGAAACTTAAGTGTTCCTAAGAACTATAGAAGTAATACCGATTTTCCCTTAGGTATATGGATTCAAAGACAAAGAGGTTTATACAAGAATAATAAGATTTCTGAAAATCGTATTAAACGACTTACAGAAATAGGTATGAATTGGAATCCAGATAATTGGGAATCTCGTTTTGAATTAGTTCAACAATATTATGAAGAACATGGAAACATTAACATATCCCAAAAGGAAGTTATCCAAGGTGTATGGCTAGGTAAGTGGATTGTTTCTCAAAAGAAAGCTATGCAAGAAGGAAAACTTACTCATGAGCAGATTGAGATGTTGAAAACACTGCCTATGGAAGAAGTTGGAAGAAAAGACAATCGCTGGTGGTTCATGTATGAAGAAGCTAAGAAGTACTATCTTAATTTTGGTAATCTCAATATTCCAATGGACTATCTTACTTCTAATGGAAAGAAGCTATCTGACTGGATTATTCGTCAAAGAAGAAACTATAAGCTAGGTAAGATGCCATCAGAACATAAAGAGAAACTGGATGAAATAGGTTTTATCTGGGATTTAGGTAATACATGGACTAATAGCACTCATACTAGTGCATCTATAACGTACTAAAGAGTAAGGAGTGTGATGAAATGGGAAATAAATTACTAATCGTAGCCTCTAAGAGATATGGAGACTATGTAAAAGAGATTTCAGAGTCAATGGGATGTTTTGAGAAAATCTCTTTTGTAGATAACGACAGACAAGATGCATTAGGTAGATTAGATGAACTATCAAGCTTCTATCCAGAATACAACTGCGCAATAGCTGCATGTGATGATGGAGAAGAAAGATTGATATGGAATAAGAAACTAGAAGAAATATTCAACATTCCTGTCTTATTCCATAAGGATTCTACTATCTCTCCATCATCAAGCTTGTTACCTGGTTCTATTGTAGAACCAAGAGCAGTTATAGAGTGTCAGACAACTATAGGTTCATCAACAGTAGTTGGTGCAGGAACTGTTATAGAGCCATATTGCTTCATAGGTGATGGAAGTACATTAAGGTCAGGAACTATTGTGAAGTCTACAAGTATAATCGATAAAAATACAGTTACTAAGCAGGGAACAGTACTGTATGTAGAAGATAAGAAGGGAGAATAAATCATGTTTAATGAGAAAAATAAATTTAAGAAGTTTGAATCAAAAGTATGGTTAAGCAGTCCTACTATGCATGGACCAGAAATTGAATATGTTAAGGAAGCATATGAAACAAACTGGATGTCTACTGTAGGTAAGAATATTAATGAAGTAGAAAGAATGGTTTGTGAATACATGGGATGTAAACATGCAGTTGCTTTGTCATGTGGTACTGCATCTTTACACTTGTCTATGAAACTAGCTGGTCTAGCTGCATATGGTATGCCTAAGGTAGGACATGGTGCATTAGAAGGTAAGAAAGTATTCTGTTCTGATATGACTTTTGATGCAACAGTAAATCCTATTGTATATGAAGGTGGAGAACCTGTATTCATTGATACTGAATATGATACTTGGAATATGGATCCAGTAGCACTAGAAAAGGCATTTGAATTATATCCAGATACTAAGGTAGTAGTAATAGCACATCTATATGGTACTCCAGGTAAGATTGATGAACTAAATAAAATTATTAATAAACATAATGCAATCTTAGTAGAAGATGCAGCAGAATCTATGGGTGCTACATATAAAGGTGTAGAAACAGGTACATTTGGTAAGTTCAATACTATCTCATTCAATGGTAATAAGATTATTACAGGTAGTGCTGGTGGATGTTTCTTAACAGATGATGAAGAAGTAGCTAATAAAGTACGTAAATGGTCTACACAGGCTAGAGAGAATGCGGCTTGGTATCAGCACGAAGAACTAGGATATAACTATCGTATGAGTAATGTAGTAGCTGGTGTAGTAAGAGGACAGCTACCATATCTTGATGAACATATTGCACAGAAGAAAGCAATCTATGAAAGATATAAAGAAGGTTTTAAAGGATTACCTGTATCTATGAATCCTGTAGATCTAAAAAATAGTGAACCAAACTACTGGTTATCATGTTTAATCATTGATGAAGAAGCAATGTGTAAACAGGTAAGAGGAGAACAGGATGTATGTTATGTAAAGGAACATGGAAAGACTTGTCCTACTGAAATACTAGAAGCTATCGCTTCTATTAATGCAGAAGGACGACCTATATGGAAACCTATGCATATGCAGCCTATCTATCGTTTAAATCCATTTGTAGGTAGAGATGGTAATGGTAGAGCAAGATCTAATGCCTATATTGCTGGTAGTGTAGAAGATATTGGCATGGATATCTTTAATAGAGGTTTATGTTTACCTAGTGATAACAAGATGACTCCTGATGAGCAGGATAGAATTATTGAAGTGATTAGAAGTTGTTTTGAGTAATATAAGGGGTAGGAAATATTTGTGTTAAAGAAAAAAGTAATAGGTTGTATTGCAACTGGTGCAGTAGTGGCTATCGCAATAACAGCAAAAATAATGACAAATAAAGCTAAAAAAACTACATATGTAGCTGAAGCTGTTGATCCTATTCTTCCTAGAAAGATGGGAATATATGAAAAGTATGTCAAAAGAGGAATTGATGTGGTTTGTGCTACAGGTGCAATTGTAGTGTTTAGTCCTGTATATTTAGGTGTTTCTCTATTAGTGAAAACTAAACTTGGGTCACCAGTATTATTTACTCAAGATAGACCAGGTTTAATTGGTCCTGATGGAAAAGAAACAGTATTTAAGATGTATAAATTCCGTTCTATGACTGATGAGAGAGATGAGAATGGTGATTTACTTCCAGATGATGTGAGATTAACTAAGTTTGGTAAATGGTTAAGAAATACTAGTTTAGATGAATTACCAGAAGCATTTAATATTCTAAACGGAACTATGTCAGTTATTGGACCAAGACCACAGTTAGTGAGAGATATGGTATTTATGTCTGATGAACAAAGAATGAGACATACAGCTAAACCAGGACTTAGTGGTTTAGCTCAGGTAAATGGTCGTAATGCGATTTCTTGGGAAGATAAGATTAATTGGGATTTGAAATATATAGATAAAGTAAGTTTCAAAGGAGATTTGAAAATTATTTTTGATACTGTGATGAAGGCATTTATAAAGCAGGAAGGCATAACACAGGATGATATGGCTACTGCAGAGGATTTGGGGGATTATTTATTGAAAACAGGAAAAATAGATAAAGAAAAATATCACAAAAAACAGATAGAAGCAAAAAAATTATTAAATCATGATTTAAATAATTTGGAGAAGAAGGTTGCGGTAGATGCGAAAAATCATCAGCCTTTCTCTGTAGCAATTTCAGTTTACAAAAGTGATAATCCTGATTATTTTGATAGAGCACTTTATAGTATTACTGAAAATCAAACAATTATGCCAAATGAAATAGTCCTTGTTGTTGATGGACCAATTAGTGAAGCATTAGATAAAGTAATACTTAAATATCAAAGTAAATATGATATTTTCAAAGTTATTCGTCTAGAAAAAAATGGTGGTTTAGGAAATGCATTGAGACTTGCTGTTGAAAATGCAACATTCGAATTAATTGCTCGAATGGATAGTGACGATGTATCCTTACCTAATAGATTTGAAGAACAACTTAGATATTTTGCGTTATCTCCAAAAACAGATATTGTAGGTGGTAATATTACAGAATTCATTGGTGAAGAAAGTAATATAGTTGGACAACGTTTAGTTCCAGTTTCTAATGAAGCAATAAGAGAATATATGAAAGAGCGCTGTGCAATGAATCATGTATCTGTTATGTATAAAAAAACAGCAGTACAAAATGCAGGAGGATATCTGGATTGTTTTTGGAATGAGGATTATTATTTATGGATTCGAATGTGGTTAAAAGGAGCTGTATTTGCTAATACAGGAAGTGTATTAGTTAATGTTCGTGTTGGTGAAGAAATGTATCAGAGACGTGGTGGATCAAAGTATTTTGAAAGTGAAAAAAGACTTCAAGATTATATGTTGAATCATGGAATGATTACATATTTGACCTACATTAAGAATATAATGAGAAGATTGGTAATACAAAAATTGATGCCTAATAAAATAAGAGGATGGGTATTTAGAACATTTGCGAGGGAAAAAGTGTCATGAATTATATTAAAGGACTTGTTAGTGTGATCATGCCAACATATAAGCGTTCAGATAAGTTGCTTAGAGCAATAGATAGTGTTTTGAATCAGACATATAAGAATTTGGAATTATTGTTGGTTAATGACAATGAACCTTTTGATGAATATACTGAACAGTTGAAAAAAAGAGTAGAAAAATATTCAGATGACAAAAGGTTTAATTTAATTATTCAACAAAAACATGTTAATGGAGCTGTTGCAAGAAATATCGGAATTCATCAAGCAAAAGGACAGTATATTGCTTTTTTAGATGATGACGATTGGTGGAAAGAGAATAAATTGGAAGAACAGGTTAAGGCACTCGAATCATTGGATGATAGTTGGGGAGCAGTATCTTGTAAGTTTACGTTATACGACCTGAATGGAAACGTCATTGGAAAAACGAAAAAATATAGAGACGGATATATCTATAAAGATATTTTAAATCTTATGTCAGATGTTGCTACTGGAACATTGCTTTTAAGGCATGACTATTTTGATACAACACGATATTTTGATGAAAATTTGATGAGACATCAGGATCTTCAACTGCTAGTAGATTTTACATCAAAATATAAATTAAAAGAGCTAGATCAATATTTGCATTGCGTAGATGTTTCAGACACTCAAAACAGACCAGATGCTCAAAAATTAATAGAATACAAAAAAGCATTTTTTAAATCAATTAAACCAATAATGGATTCGCTTAGTCACAGAGATAGAAAATGTATTTATGCAATGCATAAATATGAATTGGGATATGTATGTTTAAAAAATGGCGCTAAGATTCAAGGATTGATGTATTGCAAATCAATATTAAAGAGCCCAAAAGCATGTAGATTGGCATTTAAAAAAACTGTCTTAAAGCTTATGCAAATTTGTAAAAGATAAGCTTAAATAACATAAATAATGGAGGTATTTATGATTCAGTCAAAAGTTGATTTAAAAGAATATATGGAAGCTGATCGAATTCATTTAGGATATAAATATAAAAAACCTAAAATACGTGATATTGTATGGCGATATGAAATTTATTTGCGAAAATGTGAATATTATAACAATGTTTCGGGGGGGGTGCTTCATAAAATAGCAGGTATATATTATAAATTAATATGGAATATATTGGGATTACTTTGTGGATTTTCAATTGGACTTAATTGCTTTGAGAAGGGATTAAGTATTTCTCATATTGGCACTATAGTTGTTAATCATAAAGCAAGAATCGGAGAGAATTGTCGTTTGCATGTATGCGTTAATATAGGAACAGGTGAACCAGTAATAGGGAATAATGTTTATATTGGACCTGGAGCAAAAATTTTTGGAAACATAAGAATAGCAGATGGAATAAAGATAGGAGCAAATGCTGTTGTAAATAAAAGTTATAATCAAGAAGGAAAAACAATAGTTGGAGTTCCTGCCAAATATGTTGAAAAAGATTAAAATTTTATGAGATAAATTAAATATTTACCATCAAAAAGTAAAGTTTAAAGTAAAGAGAATAAATAAGAAGTGATAAAAAATACTTTAGAAAAGTATTTTTTGAAATCGGAAAGATGTAGCATATTGTGCAATTGCTTTGGTAAAGTAAATATATTTGAGGTGAAATTTTTGCAACAGATATAAGCAATTTGAATTATCTTAAATGCAAGGAAAATCAATCTATGAATATAAAACAACGCTTAGTGATGCTAAACGTAACGAAGAATAGAAATTTATAAAGAGGAAAGAAAAGTGATGGTAGGAGAAATAGTAAGTATTGTTGTACCTGTATATAATATGGGAAATAGTCTAGAAGTTTGTGTTGATTCATTACTAAGTCAAAATTATTCTAATATTGAAATAGTATTGGTAGACGATGGATCAAAAGATAATAGTTTTGAAGTATGCAAGAAACTGCAAAAGAAAGATAGTAGAATTCAAATATATCATACAGAGAATAGAGGGTCTGGTCCGGCAAGAAATACAGGAATTGAGAAAGCAACTGGTCGATATATTTACTTCCCTGATGCTGATGATAAATTAGAAGCAAATGCGATTGGTACTTTAGTAGAAGCGATGGATAAAGGGAGATATGACTTAGTAGTATTTGGCTATCAAAGTATTGATGCTAGAGGTAATGTAGTATTGAAAAAACAATATCCAGACATGAAAAGGTATGGTGAAGATGTACGTCAAGATTACTCGGATTATGTAGTTTCAACAAGAAAGTACGGTATTCAAGGTGCACCATGGAATAAATTTTTTGATATGAATGTAATTAAAAAGCACTCTATAAGATATCCTTCTTTAAGGAGACATCAAGATGAAGGCTTTATAAGTCGCTATATGTGTTATGCAGAAAATATTCATTTTATAAAAGAAATTTTATATAGTCATTATTTAAATGATTTAAAAAAAGAGTGGGATAAGTATCCTGTTGATTATGTAGATGCTGTTATCGGTTTGTATAAGACAAGAAAAGAAACAATATTAACGTGGAACGATAAAGACAGTAAAACTAAGGATATTATAGAACATGAATATATTTGTAATATGATCAAAGCTTTTGAATTGTCTTATTCACCTAAGATGAAGTTAGATAGTAGAAATCGTAAAAAATGGATTAAAAAACAAATCGAACGATCAGGTTTATTAAAGATAGTTATGCCTTTATCATTAGGTCGTTATCAGAAAATAATATTCAAATTACTGAAAGACCACCATGTCAATCTGGCAATATTGATTATGCATATTAAAATAATCATTGAAAAAAACGGTGGGTTAGATGTTTTTCGAAGATTACAGTAGTTATTTGATGATAGATTGTCTTGTTGGTTGTATAGAATGTTCTATTAAAACATTTTATATGTAAGTAGCATTTATTAATAGAATATTCAGGAGGAAATTGAATAATGAAAATTGAAAGAAAAGACTTTTTGAATTGGTGGTCTTATATATACGTTATAATGATTCTTTTAATTTCACTTTTTATTTCAGATTTCAACATAGTAATGTTCATACTATATTTTGTTTTGGCATTACCATTTATAAATTCAATTGAACATTATGTTGTAATATCATTGTTGCTATCAACGATATCTTATTATTTTACAGGAGCATATGAAGAAATATACAGTATATATACAATATTGATGATATTAATAATTTCAAAAGTTATATTCGTAAATAAAGGAAAGTTAGAATTTAATGCTAATAATTTAGTCTTAATACTTATATTAGGCTTATTAGCTTGTTATTCCTATATAAAATCACCATTTCATTATTTTAACGGATTATTTAGGTTATTATATTTGCTGCTATTAACGATAGTAGTAGGTAATTTTATCAGATTAAAAATGACTGTAATTTGTGAAATGTTACCAAAAATAGCTAGTGTTATGGTTATAGGGTATGTTTTTAGTGTAATAATAAAAGGATCTTTAATTGATGGAAGATTGACAATAGCAAATAGTGTAAATACCAATACATTCGGAATGTCATGTGCACAGTTGGGTTGCATATTATTAATAAGTGCTTTTCTTAACAAAAATCAAATGAAAAAGAATTTGTGTTTATGTGCTATTGTTGTTGTACTAGCTCTCTTAAGTGGTTCAAGAGGTGCTTTGATGGCTTTTGCTTTAGCAAGTGCGATAGTAGTTATAATTTACGCTAAAAGAAGCGGAAGATTAACAGGAACTCTATTAAAATTAGCAATTATTGGTACTGTCGCGGCAGGCGGTTTATATCTTGTTTTAATTACGTCTGGTCTTGATGCAAGCAGGTTTAGTGTATCAGAAATTATAGCATCAGGAGGTTCGCGTAGAAGTTTAATTTATGAATCACTTATTCCTTATATAATTAAAAATGGATATTGGAAAATAGGATATGGACCAGGTCATGAGTGTAGTCGTTTAGTTATTTTGAAATTGATAGGATGGGACTATGCACACTCTCATAATACTTTTTTGGAAGCTTTTGGAGAATTAGGCATTATGGGATTACTAATATTAGTTTGGAGTATAAAAAATTCGATAAAGAATGTTTATGGAGTTTGTAAGATAAACAAAGAGGCATATTTGTTTGTAGCTATTTTAATATGTTTGATTTTTAATGGACTTGCAGAATCATATTTTTTCGATGCGGTTTTATGGTTATTATTGGCAATATGTAGAAACAATTTTATTGAAAAAAAGAAATTGATGTAAATTTGATATAAAGATAAACAAGGAGGAAAATAATTTTGTTTGACACATTAAAAAAGAAATTTCCAGGATTATATGATATTTATCAACACATACAGCGTATGAAATTACTGAAAAAAACAAAAAAATTTGAAAGTATACCAGAGGATAAATATGCTGAAGTGATTGAAGAAGAATATTCAAAAGTTTTAGGTCATACTTTAAACTGGAATAATTTACAAACTTATACAGAAAAAATGCAGTGGGAAAAAATATATGATAAGAACCCAATGAAAACAATATTAGCGGATAAGTACTGTGTTAGAGAATGGATTGAAAACAAAATTGGAAATGAGTATTTGATTCCGTTGATTGGAGTATGGGATTCTTTTGATGATATAGATTTTGATTTATTACCCAACCAATTTGTTTTAAAGACAAACCATGGAACGGGTACTAATTTGATTGTAAAAAATAAAGAAGAGCTTAATCTAAAAAGAACGAAAAGAATGTTTGAAGACTGGATGAAAACAGATTATGCTTTTACGAATAGTATACAATTACATTATAGAGAGATTCCAAGGAAGATTATTGCTGAAAAGTATTTAGAAACAGAATTGGGAGAATTACAAGATTATAAATTTTTATGTTTTGATGGTAAACCATGTTTTTGTTGGGTAGATTTGGGTCGTTTTTCAAAACATACCAGAACGGTTTTCAATATGAATTGGGAATTACAACCTTGGACTCAAGCAACTTATGGAATTTCAAGTCATGATATTCCAAAACCAAAAAACTTTGATAAGATGGTTGAAATAGCAACGATTCTGTCTCAAGGTTTTTCACATGTCAGAGTGGATTTATATAATGTAGATGGTAAAATATATTTTGGCGAAATGACGTTTACAAATGGAAGTGGATTGGATCCAATAGTGCCAGAAGAATATGATAAGGTTCTTGGAGATTATTGGAAGCTTCCTATAGATCATGAGGGGAGCAAATAAAATGATTCGTAAACAGAGCATCTCTCAAAACTTTTTTTTCCAATATGTTTATCAAATATTGATATTGGTGATTCCTCTCGTTTTAGCACCATATTTATCACGAGTTCTTAGAGAAACAGCTTTGGGAGTTTTTTCTTATGCCAATTCTATAGCTGCATATTTTGTTGCTATGTCTATGCTTGGAATTGCAAGACATGGACAGCGAATTATTTCAGAAAATGCAAACGATGAGATAAAACTGAGAAAATCATTTTGGAGTTTGTTTACCGTTCATATAATTGTATCTATAATTTCTTTATTAATATACTTACTATTTATAGTTTTTTTTGTACAAGATAATATAACTATATTTATCGTTGAAATATTATATGTTGCATCAGCTATATTTGATATTACTTGGTTGTTTTATGGACTTGAAAATTTTAAAAGTGTTGTAATGAAAAATACATTAGTAAAATTATTTGAATGTATTTGTGTCTTTATATTTGTAAAACAACCAAGTGATTTGGGAATTTATACATTTATCAATGCAGTTAGTATATTAATTGGTCAGGCTATTATGATTCCACAAGCTGTGAAGGCTGTAAAACCAATCAAGTTTACAAAAGAAGATGCTAAGGAACATATAAAGCCATTACTTATTTTTTCAATATCTGTAATTGCATCATTTATGTATACAGTATTTGATAAGACATTGCTCGGAATAATGAGTACAAAAGAAAATGTAGCATTTTATGAATATTCAAACAAAATTATTAATGTGCCTAAAACAATAATTGGTGTAACTGGAACAGTTATGTTTCCTAGAGCATGTAGACTAGCTGCCGAGGGTAATGTTGCGGGTCAAAGGAAATATATTAAATACTCTTATTTTATTACTTCATTTTTGGGTATGGCTTCTTTATTTGGGTTGATGGGAGTTGCTGATACATTTTCTATAGTATATTATGGTGAATCGTTCAAAATTTGCGGAAAAATTATGGCGTGTATGGCACCGCTTGTTTATATTGTAGGAGCAGGTGATATTATAAGAACACAATATATGATACCTAATCATATGGATAAGCAATTTAATATTTGTATAATATTTAATGCAGTTATAAATTTAATTTTAAGTTTACTATTAATTCCGATTATTGGTGTTTATGGTGCAGTGGTTGGTTCTGTATCAGCTGAAATCTTTGGATTAATAGTGCAAATGGTTATATGTCGTAAATTTGTTAAAGTAACAGACATATTAAAAGAATTGATTCCATTTATTTTTATTGGAGTTCTAATGTTTGTAGGTATTAAATATGTTGATATCCTGGGGAAAGCATCGCTAGTTGAACTACTTTTAGAGGTGATGCTGGGTGGATTCATATACTGTATTATGACATGTTTATATATTCTTCTTTTTAGAAAAGATATAAAAAAAGCCATTATGAATAAAATTAATTTTTAGAAAAGAAAATTTAATATGTTTATTGTATTTTAAGATACAGTATATGTAAAACTATCTATTATTAAATGGTTACTTATCATATGGTAATAGTAAACGATATTGTATTGAAAAAAGTTAAGATAATCAACAAAGTTAATAGTTAGAGATTAATTTTTATCTTTCAGTCTTTTTAAGTAAGCTATTGTTATTGCTAATAATTTATTAGTAGATAGATTGACCGTAAGTGCCAAATTATACGTTGTATATGAAAAGGACAATTAAATCATTTCGACTTAATTGTCCTTTATATCAAACTATTCTATCATCTGATCATTTAATGGCATGAACTAGGCAATCTTCTCTAAATATTGAATGATATCAATCTGAGGCGTTGTCTCCAGTATGTATTCTATGTTGATTCTAATAAATATAATGAATTGTGAAGGATGAAATATTCTCTGCTAGGAATGTTTCATCTTTTTTCATTTGGGTAATGAGTAGATAACTATTATTAATGTAATAAGAATTAGAGTAGCAATAACAAAATGAATAGTGTCAGATAGTCATGATTAATCGTAGTATTATTCATTAAAGATACATAAAAAGAGTAAAAAGCGTAAAAGTGGCACGAAAAGCTTACTTTTAGTTACAAAAAAACTTCAAAAAAAAAGCGGAAAATGTTATAATTTTCCGCGAATATAAATAATTATTTTATTGTTTTTTTTGAAATTATCTTATGGCACAAAAAGTAAACCATATAAACCATGTAAGAAAAGCTAATAAAGCTATTTATATTCAAAGTTATTTCATACGCTCTCATTAGGAATTTTATAAGGGTAATAACCAACAAGATGAAAGGAGTTTTGAATAATGATTAAGTTATATTCTCACAATCAAAAAGCATATGACTTAGCAGTTAATATGCTTAGAGATACTAAAAAAGCAGCCATTGTTCATCCAACAGGTACAGGTAAATCATTCATCGCATTTAAACTCTGTGAAGATCATCCTGATAAGACAATCTGTTGGTTATCTCCTTCAGAATATATCTTTTCTACTCAATTAGAGAATTTATATCAAGCAACTAATGGGTACAAACCTAATAATATTGTCTTTTTTACTTATGCCAAACTCATGGGCATGAGTAAAGAAGAGATACAAGCGATTCATCCTGATTATATTATCCTTGATGAATACCACAGAGCAGGAGCTACATTCTGGCAAAAGGGTGTAGAACAGCTTCTATTTACTTATTCAGATGTTCCTGTCTTAGGATTATCTGCAACCAATATTCGTTATCTAGATAGCCAAAGAGATATGGCACAGGAATTATTTGATGGCAACATAGCATCTCAAATGAGTTTAGGTGAAGCGATTGTAAGAGGAATTCTTAATCCACCTAAATACGTATTATCAATGTATTACTATCAGAACACATTAGAAAAATACGAAATAAGAGTTAAGAAGACAAAAAGTAAAGTCGTCAGAGATCAGGCAGAAAAGTATTTAGATGAATTAAAAAGAGCGTTAGAAAATGCCGATGGATTAGATGAAATATTTAAAAAACATATGACTGATCCACATGGCAAATACATAGTATTCTGTTCAAACAAGGAACATATGGATCAAATGATGAAACATAAAGAGTGGTTCTCTAAGGTAGATAAAGAACCACACATGTATTCTGTATATTCCAGCGATCCAGGAGCGGACAAAGCATTTAAGGAATTTAAAGAAGACAATGATAATAATCACCTACGACTTCTTTATTGTATTGATGCATTAAATGAAGGCATCCATGTTGATGATATAAGTGGAGTTATTCTATTAAGACCCACAGTTTCTCCAATTGTCTATAAACAGCAGATTGGTAGAGCACTATCAGCAAGTAAGAAAACAAATGCTGTAATATTCGATATCGTTTTGAACATCGAAAATCTTTACAGTATTGATTCAATCAAAGAAGAAATGGAAGTAGCTACATCTTATTATCGTTCTCTAGGTGAAAGTGAAGAAATAATAAATGAGAAATTTAAAGTTGTAGATGAAGTAAGAAACTGTAGAGAACTATTTGAAAAATTAAATGATACTCTAATAGCTACATGGGATATGTATTATGCATGTGCAAAAGATTACTACAAAGATAATGGAAACTTAGAAGTACCAGCTAGATTTATTACTGAAGAAGGTTATGCGTTAGGTAGCTGGATAGCGAATCAAAAAGCTATTCGTAAAGGCACAATAACTGGAAGTTTAACAGATGAACAAATACATAAGCTTGATGATATCGGAATGATTTGGGAAAGCTATAACGATTTGAATTGGTCTAAGAACTACAGAGCTGCAAAACAATACTATAAAGAACATGGAAACTTAGAAGTACCTTCAAGATACATAACAGTAGACGGTGTTTCTTTAGGTAATTGGATTAGCTCTATAAGAAGATGGTACAGCTTAGGTGTACATCAAAAATATCTTGAATCAAGCAGAATTAAACAATTAGAAGATATAGGCATGATTTGGAATATTTTAGATCATTTCTGGGAACAGAACTATTACTTAGCTAAAGAGTATTATGAAGAACATGGTAATCTAGATGTTCCAATGGATTGTAAAACTAAAGATGGAACATTACTAGGAAGTTGGATTGGAAGACAAAGAAAGCTTCGTAAAGGACTAGCTAAAGGAACTCCTTTAACTGAAGACCAAATCAATAAATTAGATTCAATCGGTATGGACTGGATGGATAGAGTAGATCGTATCTGGGAAAACGGATTTCTTGAAGCTAAGAAATATTATGAAACGTATGGACATTTAAATGTTCCAGTTAAATATAAATCTCCTAGTGATTTCCCTTTAGGTAACTGGATACAAAGACAACGTAATACTTATAAGAATAATAAAATCTCAGATGAACGTATTAGACGTCTTGAAGAAATTGGCATGAGCTGGAATCCAAATAGTTGGGAACATCGTTTTGATTTAGCTAAACAATATTACGAAGAACATGGAAACATTAATATTTCTCAAAAGGAAGTTATCCAAGGAGTATGGCTAGGAAAGTGGATTGTTTCTCAAAAGAAAGCTATGCAAGAAGGAAAACTTACTCATGAGCAGATTGAGATGCTGAAAACACTGCCTATGGAAGAGGTTGGAAGAAAAGATAATCTCTGGTGGTCTATGTATGAAGAAGCTAGAAAGTATTATGAAGAGTTTGGCAATCTAAACATTCCAGTTAATTATCTTACTTCTAATGGAAAGAAATTATCTGATTGGATTATCCGTCAGAGAAGAAATTACAAATTAGGAAAGATGTCATCAGGACATAAAGAGAAACTTGATGAAATCGGCTTTATATGGAATTTAGAAAATAACATTGATTATAAAAAGGTAGGTAACCTTTTTATACAGAATAATACATTGCAAAAAATAGATGCTCACTAGAAAGCGTAGTTAATTTAATAAGTAATTAACAAATATAAGTTACCAAATTGCCAATGGATAGGGAGGATCAAGCTAATGAATAATAATTTATTAATCGTTGGAGCCAGCGCATATAGCCTGCTAGCTGCTGATATTGCAAAAGAAATGCAGTGTTTTGAAAAGATTGATTTTATAGATGATGAAAAACAACAGACACCTGATGGGCAAAGGGTTATTGGGAAGATTTCTGATTTAGAAAGACTTTCAGTTGAATATAGTAATGTTTTTATTTCTATAGAAGATTCAAAAACAAGATTAGCACTTATGAAAAGAATAGAAGAAGAAATGCCTTATAGAATTGTAGTTTTAGTTTCTCGAAGAGCATATATTGCTTCATCTGTACAGATTGGAAAGGGATCTATTATTGAACCAATGGCAGTAATCCAAATCGGTTCAGTAGTACAAGAAGGATGTGTTATTTCTGCAGGTGCTGTAGTCAATTATGGAAGTATGTGTGCAAGAGGTGTGCATGTTGAGTGTAATGCTGTTGTTGCATCAGGAACACTAGTACCAGCTTGTACAAAAGTACAAAGCTGTACTGTAGTCCATAAAGAAAACATCGATATAAATGATTTGTTTGAAAATAAATAAATCATAACAAACAATAAAAAGGGAAAAGGAATGGTATTAAATGGCACTAAAGCTTATGTATATAACAAATAGAGCTGACGTTGCTCTAGTTGCAGAAAAATATGGTGTTGAACGTATATGGATAGATTTAGAAACACTTGGTAAAGAAGAACGTCAAAAAAATATGGATACAGTTAAATCTAATCATACTGTTGAAGATATAAAAAAGATTAAACCCCTACTAACTAAATCAGAAATGCTAGTAAGAGTTAATCCATGGAATGAAGGTTCTGTTCAGGAGATTGAAGATGTTATTTCTGCGGGAGCAGATATAATCATGCTTCCTATGTGGAAATCTGTAGAAGATGTAAATAACTTCATTAACACTGTAAATGGCCGTTGTAAGACAACTCTTTTACTAGAAACTAAGGAAGCAGCTGAATGCTTAGATGATGTATTAAATGAATGTGGTATGGATGAAATCCATATTGGATTGAATGATCTTCATTTATCTTATGGTCTAACATTTATGTTTGAATTACTTGCTAATGGCACGGTAGAAGAAATTACAAAGAAAATTAAAGCTAAAGGTTTACCATATGGATTTGGTGGAATTGCTCAATTAGGTAAAGGTGATCTGCCAGCAGAAAAAATAATTATGGAACATTATCGTTTAGGTTCAACACGTGCAATTCTAAGTCGTAGTTTCTGTAATACAGATAAAATTACTGATATTTCTGATATTGAGGCTGTATTTGAAGAAAATATGAGAAAGTTAAGATTATTTGAAGAAAAGGTAGAACAGATAACTGATTTTTCAAATAATCAGAAAGAAGTGCGTAATATCGTTGAACATATTGTTGAAGTAAAGAAGGGAAATTAATGATGAATATTAATAATGCTACTATTAAGACTCTGAGATGTGAATTTGGGGATGCTTTTTATCTGTTAGATTCTGAACAATTTAGAAAGAATTTTCTAGAACTTAAAGATACCTTCCAGTCAATTTATCCAAACTTTAATATTGCGTATTCTTATAAAACAAACTATACACCAAAGTTTTGTAAGATTGTGAATGAACTTGGAGGATACGCAGAAGTAGTATCTGAAATGGAAGCAGAATTAGCTATTAGATGTGGAGTAGAACCTACAAGAATTATTTGGAATGGACCTATTAAGAATCTAGATAAGCTTAAAGAGTATATATTCATGGGTGTAACAGTAAATATCGATTCTCTCAGTGAAGCAAAATATATAGAAGAATTAGCTGACAAAACAGATAAAAAATTAAATGTCGGAATTCGTTGTAACTATGATGTCAATGATGGTGTAGTATCAAGATTTGGGTTTGATGTAGATGGTGATGATTTTAATGAAGTTCTTGATATTGTAACTAAAACACCTAATCTTCATTTTGTGAATTTCCAATGTCATTTTGCTAAGAGACAGGTTGAATACTGGCCTGCAAGAGCTAAAGGAATGCTTGATTTAATTGATCATTTAGGAATTATACCTGAACGAATTGATATTGGTGGTGGCTTATTTGGAAAGATGGAAGACTCACTAAAAGCACAGTTTAATGCAGAAATTCCAGATTATAAAGCATATGCTCAAGCTGCTGCTACACAGTTTGCTGATTACTTCAAAGATAGAGATTATAAACCAGAGCTTGTTATTGAACCAGGTTCAGCAGTTGTTGGAGACTGCATGAAGTTTGTAGGTACAGTAAAGACTATTAAAAATGTAAGAGGTAAATACATAGCATCAGTTTTAGGAAGTCAAAAAAACATCAGTATGAGTGGTGTTAATCCACCAATGAAAGTAATTCATATGAGTGAAGGTAGAACATATACAGATATGGACTTAGTTGGCTTTACTTGCATCGAAGGAGATGTTTTATATAGAAACTATACAGGAGAATTAGCTGTAGATGATGCTGTAGTTATTAGTAACTGTGGATCATATTCATTAGTAATGAAACCACCATTTATTCTCCCTAATTTTCCAGTGTTAGATATTTGTGGTGAAAATGTAGAAGTGATTAAACGTGCTGAAACATTTGATGATATTTTCCATACATTTAATTTCTAATTTGTGAGGGTGAGAAATGAAAACAGTAAGTTTAGTTATTAAAAGATTGTTTGATATTGTTTCATCAGGAATACTAATAATTTTATTGACACCAGTATGGATTGTAATTGCAATTGCTATTAAATGTGATTCAAAAGGTCCAATTCTTTTTAAACAGGGTAGAAGAACAAAAGATGGTAGAGTTTTCCAAATGTATAAATTTCGTTCTATGGTTGTAAATGCTGAACAGATGGGAGCAGGACTTTTCAACTACGAAAATGATCCACGTGTTACAAAAGTAGGAAGAAAGTTAAGAGATAGTAGCTTGGATGAATTACCACAGTTATTCAATATTTTTAAAGGTGACATGTCTGTTATTGGTCCTAGGCCATGTGTCACTTATGAATTAGGAGATTTTGATACTCTTAATAAAAAATATAAGAAGAGATTTGAAGTTAAAGCTGGTTTAACTGGGTTGGCACAGATCAAAGGTAGAAATAATATTTCTTGGGATGAAAAGGTAACATACGATAACCAGTATGTTGATTTGTTTAATAAGTATGGCTTTTTAGCAGATATTAGAATTGGAATTGAATCTGTATTTAAGGCTTTTAAACACGATAAGATTTATGAAAACAAAGCTGATGACACTATGAATGATGAAGAAGCAGCTAAAGCAGAAGAAGCTGAAATCATTAGATTAGCACATTTGCCTGATGAAGAGTAAAAGAGGGGGAGTTAAAAATGAAATATAGTATTGAAAATAGAAGAATTTGGTTCAAAGGAGAAATCTTAAATGTTAATGATGCAAAAATTAATATTTTAGCACCAACATCACAATTTGGACTAAATGTTTTTGAAGGTATTCCTTGCTATTGGAATGATGATGAAAAGCAGTTATATGCTTTCAGACTTAATGATCATTATGACAGACTATTAAGATCAGTTAGACTTATTCAAATGGATTGTCCATATACTAAAGAAGATTTTACAAAAGCATTTATTGATGTAATTAAAGCAAATGAATATGATGAAAATTTATCTGTTCGTCAAACATTGTTCGTGGATGGTTTTGGATCATGGGGTTCATCTGATCCAGTAGATATGTTTGTAGCACCTATTCCTAGAGGTAGAACAAGTGCAGAATATAACAAAAAGGGATTAAACGTATGTGTTACTTCTTGGAGAAGAATTAGTGATGAAACTTTATCTCCTAGAATCAAATGTGGTGCAAACTATATTAACAGTCGTGTTGGACAGCGAGAAGCACTTCGTAATGGATATGATACTTGTTTATTCTTGAATGAAGCAGGAAAAGTATCTGAAGGTCCAGGATCATGTTTCTTTATTATCAAAGATGGTGCTGTAATTACACCTCAGTTAACAGATAGCGTCCTTGAAAGTATTACAAGAGATACTGTTATTAAAATTGCAAAAAGCAAAGGATTAAAGGTAGTAGAAAGAACAATTGATAGAACAGAACTATATACATGTGATGAAGCATTCCTATGTGGTTCAGCAATGGAAATCACACCAGTTCTAAGTATTGATAAATATGTAATTGGTAATGGAAATGTAGGTGAAATTACTAAAGATATTCATATAACATATTTAGATATTGTTAGAGGAAAATGTGAAGAATTTAAAGATTGGGTAACACCAATTTACTAGGAGAGGGAAATAGAATGGATAGGCAATATGTCAAAGGAAGAGTATCAGTAATCACTCCAGTCTACAATGTTGAAAAATATATTGATGAAACATTAGAATCTGTATTTCGACAGACATATGAGGATATCGAGATTGTATTGGTTGATGATTGCTCTACAGATAATTCTGCTCAGATAATTGCTAAATATAAAGAATCTCATCCAGAGATAGTTTATTTTCTTCAACCCAAAAATATGGGAGCAGGTGCAGCAAGAAACAAAGCATTAGAACTTGCTAGTGGACAGTACGTTGCTTTTCTTGATAGTGATGATTTATGGTTACCTAAAAAGACTGAAAGACAGATTAAACTAATGCAAGAAAAGAATAGTCCGTTTTCTTACGCAGCTATAGAAATGATGGATGAAGAAAGTAAAACAATTAAGGGGAAAAGAAACCTTAAGGAAACTTGTAATTATAAATACCTTCTTCATAACACAATTATTGCAACATCCTCTGTAATTGTAGATAGAACTGTATTAGGTGACTTTAGAATGCCTTTAAGAAGAGGTGGACAGGATTATGCCACTTGGTTAAAACTTCTTAGAGGGGGAGCAGTAGCCTATGGTATTAACGAAACACTAGTTCGTTATAGAGTAAGCAATAATTCTTTGTCTTCTAACAAGTTTAAGAGTATCAAACAGGTTTGGGAAATTCAAACTCAGGATGAACATATAAATAAAATATCTGCTGCATTGCATGTTGGATGTTTTGCGTTTAATGCAGCAAAAAAATATTTCTTGTGAGGAAAAATTATGAGTAGAGTAGCGGTCATTGGCCATTTTGGTGTTGGATTAGATCTAGCCAATGGTCAGACTATTAAGACAAAAATTGTAACTGAAGCAATAGAAAAAAACATTGGAGAAAAAGTATTAATTATAGATGCACATGGTGGAGTAAAAGCTATCATTCCTGTGATTTTAGGATGTATAAAAGCCTTAAAAAATTGTGACAACATTATTTTAATGCTTACTGAAAATGGATTGAAAGTAACTGTGCCAATTTTATCAATTTTTAATCGGTTTTATAAAAAAAGGATTCATTATATAGTTATTGGAGGATGGTTACCTAAATTTCTTGAAAAACAGGAACTGTTAGAAAAACAATTAAAAACATTTTTTAAAATTTATGTTGAAACTAATACAATGAAAAAACGACTTGAAGAAAAAGGTTTTGAAAATATAGTTGTGATGCCTAATTGTAAGGAATTAACAATACTTGATAAAGAAAGCCTAGTATATCAAAATGAAGAACCTCTAAAAATTTGCACCTTTTCACGAGTGATGAAAGAAAAAGGAATAGGCGACCTGGTAAAAATTGTTAAAGAAATCAATTGTGATAAGAAACGCATAGAACTAGATATATATGGTCAAATAGATGCTCAACAAACTGAATGGTTTAATGAGTTAAAGAATGATTTTCCAGATTTTATTCATTACGGTGGAACAATACCGTTTGATAAGAGTGTTGAAACGTTAAAGAATTATTTTATGCTAATATTTCCTACACGTTTTTATACAGAGGGAATACCAGGTACGATCATTGATGGTTACGCAGCTGGCATTCCTGTACTATCAGCAAAATGGGAAAGTTATTCTGATGTTGTTGATGAAAATAAGTCTGGAGTTGGGTACGAATTTAATAATGTAAAATCTTTAAAGAATAAACTTCTATATTGTGTAAATAATCCAGAAATTGTAAATGAAATGAAAGAATATTGTTTATTTAAATCAAAAGAGTTCACTATTGAACAAGCTATGAAAATACTTTTTTCAGAATTAGCTTAGAGGATATATTTATGGGAATTAATAGACAGAAAATAAAAAAATGGACTAATATGCTTTTGGGTAACAGTTCATATCATGTAAATCAAGATGAGGGTAAAGTATATTCAAAAAAAGAAATCCGTGGATATTATAACAATTTGACGGAAAAAGTTTCTCGTTTTGGATTGGCAGGGGATACAGTTCCCACTACAGTAGTTGATTCTGGTGAGACTATCTATTTCCCGATTGCCATATTTCAGTATGGGTTAGCAGCATTTGATTTGATTTTATTGAATCAAGGAGATACTAATGAATTACGTTCAAAAGTGCTTTCGTGTGCAAACTGGGCTGTTGAAAATCAAGAGGAAAATGGAGGCTGGATTAGTTTTGCATATGAGAGTCCAGAATATCCATATTCGTCAATGGCTCAGGGAGAGGCTATTTCTTTATTATTAAGGGCTTATCAATTAGAAAATAATGAAGCATTTTTAAATACAGCAAAAAAGGCTTATCAATTTATGATTATTCCTATATCCGATGGTGGAACAGCGAAATATGATGGTAAAAAGGTATATTTTTATGAATGTCCTGCTGATCCATTAATATTGAATGGTTGGATTTTTTCTATTTGGGGCATTATGGACTATTGTAAATATTTCGATGATGTATCGGCTAAGAAAATATTAAATCAGACGCTAGATACACTTGAGAATGATTTAAGCAAGTTTGATATTGGTTATTGGAGTATGTACGAAGATGGCATGAGAATATGCAGTCCTTTTTATCATAAACTACATATTGCTCAATTAAATGTAATGTATGATTTGACAGGAAAACAAATATATAAGGATTATGCAGATAGGTTTTTAAAATATCAGAATAATGGAATGAATAGAAAAAGAGCATTCATTAAGAAAGCAATGCAAAAAATGTTTAAAGAATAGATTTAACTCAATTCAAAAAAACTTATTAATCACTTATTAGGAATCATCAATATATCAGATTTAGTAGGAGATGTTTTTTTGAAGATTAATTGCATTATTCATGAAAGTCATATTGAGCCTGACAATATAACTAACTATAAAAGAAAAATAAAAAAGGAGATTAAGTCTGAGAAATCAGAATTTATTAGACAAAATGAAAGTTATACAAATCATGCCAGAGTTTGGTTTAGCTGGGGCTGAAACAATGTGTGAAAATCTGTCTTATGAATTAATGAGGCAGGGTGATGACGTTGTGATAATTAGCTTATATGAATATCACTCTGCTATAACTGAACGTTTGGAAAAAAAAGGGATAAAAGTATTCTATTTAGATAAGAAACCTGGCTTGGATTTTTCAATGATTGGGAAAATGATAAAGATTTTTAAATCTGAAAAGCCTGATGTAATACATACACATAGATATGTTATGCAATATGCAATTCCAGCAGCTATTATTGCTGGTGTTAAGCATAGAGTTCACACAGTCCATAATGTTGCACAAAAAGAAAATACTAATGTCGCAAGAAAAGCAAATAATCTATTTTATAAATTTGCACATGTTATACCTGTTGCACTAAGTGAAGAAGTTCAAAAGACTATAGTAGAAGAATACCATATTGATTCAAAGAATATTCCTATCATTTTGAATGGAATTGATTTGAGTAAATGTATTGTAAAAACTAATTATGAAGTAAATGATTATTTTAATATTTTACACATAGGAAGATTTTCAGAACAAAAGAATCATGTTGGTTTAATCGAAGCTTTTTCCATTTTTGTAAAGGAACACCCTAATACTATTTTATCTTTGATTGGTGATGGTGAAAAAAAAGAAGAAATCCAACAACTTGTCAGAGAAAAAGGAATTTCAGACAAAGTGAAATTTCTAGGAATTAAAAGCAATGTATATTCTTATTTAAATAAGGCTGATGTATTCATATTACCTTCAATTTATGAAGGTGTTCCAATGACTTTAATTGAAGCTATGGGAACTGGTTTGCCTATCATTGCTACTGCGGTAGGTGGTGTGCCAGATATGTTAAGAAATGATGAAGAAGGTTTGATAGTGAATTGTAATGTGAAAGAAATAGCTGACGCAATGGATTCTATATATATAGATAAAAAGACAAGAGAGTATTTAGGGAAAAAAGCTTTAAAAAGATCGAAAATTTTTTCAGCTGAAAATATGGCAAATGAATATAAAAAAACATATTTAATGTAGGTTTGGTGAAATTAGTATGCTTATATCTATAACTAAGAAAGATTTATATTTAAAATCGTTAATTTTATATTTGCTGTGTCTTCCCCTGAATGCTATGAATATAGGTCCATTTGGATCGGCTTTAAAAATTATTGCTTTATTACCAATATTATTTGCTTTTACCACTTTAAAAGTGCGATTAAATGATTTGTTGAAGACACAATTGTTTTTTACAATATTTGCGATGTTATCAATCTTATGGTCTTTTTCAGTTAATGTTTCTATTGGAAGAATCATTAGCTACATTGAATTGTATGCATTACTTTTAACTGGAAGTTGCTTTAATTATAATGAAACGGAAATAAAGAAAATAAAAAGTGCGTTAGCATGGTCATCAAGATTTACAGCAATAGTAATGCTTAAATATGCAGTTTATGTACGTGGAAGACTCAGATTAATGGGAATAATAAAAGAGGATCCCAATTATTTATGTGCATACTTTACATTTGGAGCGATTTTTGCGTTGCAGAAAATAGTAGAAGAGAAAAGTATCTGGTGTAAACTTACCGGTATATTGGAAATTGTTTTTTACTTATATTTAATTTTGATATCAGGATCTAGAGGTGGACTCATTGCAATATTTGCTGGGGTAGTTGCATATATGTTTATTTCATTTGGTAAAAAAAATATCAAAAAATCGATAGGCATTCTTCTTGTGGGCATTCTAATTGTAGTAGTTTTCTCACAACTTATAAAATATTTGCCACCAGTATTACAGTCTCGTTTCACATTATCTAATGTTGCTCAGGATGGAGGGTCCGGAAGAAGTGAAATATGGGCAAATGGTATAGATTTATATTCTAGAGGATCAATTTTTAATTGGTTCTTTGGTTACGGTACAGCAACAACAAGAACATTATTTGGATATTATCAATATAGTGAAGTAAATGTTATGCATAATATATTTTTAGAAACTCTTGTTGAATTAGGTGTATTTGGTTTGATTTTCTATTGTTTAGCGATAGGTACATTTGTGAAAAGATCATTAAAATTAAATGATAAATTCTGTTTTGCAGTGTTGATTTGTATGATAGTTATGTCATTATCTACTTCGTTATATACTTTCAAACCATATTTTAATATCATGTTATTTGTTATAATTAGCTGTTTTACATATAAAAATGGAAATGAAAAGAAGATGAGAAAAGGATGAAAAGAGTTTTAATTACATTCGATAAGGGATTGAGTCATGGTGGTGTTCAAAGTGTTATTATGTCCATTGTTAGAGATTTAAGCGATAAATATATTTTTGATATTTTAGTAAATGTATCACAAAAACAATATTTTGATGATGAATTTCTTAAATATGGTGGAAAAATAATAAAAATACCATTTTATGAGGACAAAATAACTTTTCGAAAAAGAGCGGATTATTATATAAGAGGTCTATACCTTTATAAAAAGACTTTACAGGTTATTAAAGAAAATGGTCCATATGATATTATTCATTGTAATAATGTATATGAAAGTGGACCTATTCTTCGTGCAGCGAAAAAATGTAAAATACCAACTAGGATTGTTCATAGTCATGCTATTCCTTGTAAGGAACCTTTTATTAGAAGAATACTTAATAGAATTTATATGAATCAAATTAAAAATAGTGCATCTGTATTTGTAGGATGTTCTTCAAATGCATGTGAAAGTTTGTTTGGGAATAATATAAAAGCGAATGTTATATATAATGCATTTGATGAAACGAAATTTGGTTTTCTAGATACTGGTTTACATAAAGAAAACAATATTATTCTTACTCAAGTAGGTCGTTATGATTCAAATAAAAATCAATCATTTTCTATAAAAGTTGCTAAATCTTTAATTGATAGAAAAGTAGATTGTAAGCTGTTTTTAATTGGTTCAGATCAAGGATATGAGGAAAAGAAATTAAAAGAAGAAGTGAAACAACTTGGAATAGAAAATAACGTTATGTTTTTAAATACAGATGCAAATATACAATCATTTTTATCTAAGTCTGATGCTTTTATTTTTCCATCAATTACGGAAGGCTTTGGAACTGCATTGATTGAAGCTCAAGCAGTTGGAGTAAAATGTTTTGTATCTGATTCAGTTCCTAATGAGACAAATTGTGGAGGATGTATTTATCTTCCACTAAATGATGGGCCAAAAAAATGGGCAGAAGTAATTTTAGATGATTATTCAGAAAATAAGGGTATCCATAAAATTTATGATTGCTCTAGATTTAGGAATGATGAAATCAAGAAACAATATGAAAAATTATATAAATAGGAGAAATTAGTTAAATGAAGATTGGAGTTATAACTTTTCATAGAGCCCCCAATTGTGGTGCTGCACTACAGACATATGGTTTATTTGAATTTTTGAGATTGAAAGGTCATGATGTAGAAATAATTGATTATATTCCGAATAATTTAGCATATGTAAAAAGAGGTAAAATACGTGGAATATTACATGTGATAAAACAAATTGTAACGCCTGTCGAGTCTAATAGGTTTAAAGAAAAAGAGAAGGCATTTATTAAGTTTAGGGAGAACAATTTAAAACTTAGTAAGGTTAAATACTTAGGTGACAACGAAATAGAAAAAGGCGTATTTAACTATGATTTGGTTATTTCTGGAAGTGACCAAATTTTAAATACGACTTTAACAGGTGATTCGAAAGCATATTATTTACACTTTACAAATTCAAAAAAAGTTTCGTATGCATCAAGTTTTGGAAGAACTGATATAAGTAATACAGAACGAGAATTTATAAAAGATTACTTAGCCAAATTTGATCAAATTTCTGTGCGAGAAAAAAGTGCAGGTAAGATAGTAAATGAACTAATTAAAGTAGATTCTTCTCTGGTTTGTGATCCAGTATTTCTTATGTCACCACAAGAGTGGATGAGTAAAATTGAACAAAGTGTTAATTTACATGATTATATTTTTGTGTATTTAATGGAAGAAAATGAGAATACAGATGCTATTATCAATGCAATAGAAACAAAGTATCATATGCCTTTTATTACAGTTATAGGTGGCAAAGTTTCAAAGAAGTATTCAAATAGAGATTTTGCATGTGGTCCCGATAAATTCATTAATTATATATATAATGCAAAATATGTTATAACAAATTCTTTTCATGCAAGTGCATTTTCAATAATATTTGGGAAGCAGTTTTGGACAGTTGCTCATTCTTGTAGAAATACTAGACTTGAAAATTTATTTGAAATCATTGATGCAGAAAATAAATTAGTGAATAATTTGATTAAAGTTGAAGAATTAGAGAAATATGTAGTAAATGGTCAAATGGCATACAATAATATGCAAGGTTTAATTGAAAATTCAAGAGAATATTTAATTAGATTATTGAAGGCGGATTAATGATTTAATAAATACATTTCATCTAGCTATTCTTTTAATCTACATATTAAATACTAATTAAATGAAATGGAGAGCCTGCTATTTTAGGCTGTTGAGAAATAAATATTTTAGAAAGGAATATTGATGCATCAAATATATATATAAACTTTGATGATCAAATGTAAGATTAATGAATTCAAATGAATCTAGAACCAAACGTACAGCATTAAATGCATGTGCAAGTTTAGCTGATAATTTAATTAAACTTATTATAAAATTTGCATCCAGATATGTATTCATTTTTACGTTAGGACAACAATACTTAGGTGTAAGTGCTTTATTTACTAGCATCATCACGATGCTTTCATTAGCAGATTTAGGTTTTGGAATTGCATTGCCACAAGCATTATATAAACCCTTAGCTGAAAAAGATGAAGATCGTATTTGCATGATACTTAGATTTTATGCCAAAGTTTATAAAATTATTGCAATTGTCGTAATTTTAGTAGGTATGGCATTTCTTCCTTTCTTGAAATATATTATTTCAGCGAAAGAGACATCAGGTATTTCTCATTTAAATATAATTTATATTTTATTTATTTTACAATCTGCAGCATCTTACTTATTTATTTATAAAAAGACACTATTTACTGCAGATCAGAAGAATTATTATGTTACCGTAATTGAATCAGCTACTAGTATTATTTCAACACTCGTACAAATTATTATATTATTAGTTACAAGAAATTATTTGCTTTATCTATTAGTATCAATAATAGCGATTGTTATTCAAAATATTTTTATATCAAGAAAATGTGATAAATACTATCCATTCTTAAAGAATATAAATAAAGCTAGAAAATTAGATACTTCAGAGGCAAAAGTATTATCAAAAAAAATTTATGCTTTATTCATTTATAAAGCAGCAATCGCTGTAGAAACTGGAACTGATAATCTAGTGATGACAACATTATGTGGATTAGTATTAACAGGTTTATGTTCAAATTATACGCTTATTATTTCATCTATAACTAGTATTTTGATGATGGTAATGTCAGCTGCTACTGCATCTATTGGGAATGTTGTAGTTACTGAAAGTAAAGAAAATACTTACAAAATTTATGCATTGTTGGATTTTATAGGATTTTGGGTGTATTCAGTTTGTGGTATTTGTATGGCAACGTTGATAAATCCATTTATCAATATGTGGCTAGGTGAAAGTTATACTATAGGTTTGAGTACTGTCATAATTTTATGTATTAACTTCTACATAAGTGGAACGCAAAATGTTAATTCAAATTTTAGAAATGCTTATGGCTTATTTTATGAAGGTAGATATAGACCAATATGTATGATTATTATTAACTTAGGATCATCGATAGTATTAGCTAAATATTTAGGTGTAACTGGAATTTTTATAGGGACTCTGTTGAGCAGATTACTTACTGTAGGTACATTTGATCCATATATTGTTTTTAAATATGGGTTACACATGTCTCTTAAAAAGTATTACAAATCGCATATACTTTATCACATCATAACACTTTGCACAGGAACAATTTTATTTGTTATATTTGCTAAATGGACAACAACATCCGTTTTAGCATGGATAATTAAAGCACTATGTCTATTTATATCTGTTAATATTGTTTATATGATATTGTTTCAAAAGAATAAATCATTTATTGATTTATGTGATAGAATTAAAAAAGTAACGAAGAGGATTTTTTATGGAGAATGTAATTAAGCCAATTGTTTATGGAGCACGAATTAAAGATAATAATATTCTTGAAAACAGCACATCAGGTGGTTTGTTTACTGCTGTATCAGATTTAATAATAAAAAACGGTGGGGTAGTTTGCGGAGCAATTTATGATTCTAACTACGAAGTAAAACATGTTATTACTAATTCTAAAGATATAAGGGATAAAATGAGAGGTGCGAAATATGTTCAAAGTGATATGGGGAATGTTATCTCTGAGATATTGAGCAATCTTAAAGAAAATCGCGTTGTGCTATTTTCAGGTACTCCATGTCAAGTTGTAGCAGTAAAGAATGTTGCAAAGGCAAAAAAGTTAGATAGTAATTTAATTACAATGGATATAATATGCCATGGTGTTCCTAGTCCACAAGTATTTAAGAAACATATTGAATTAATAGAACAAAAATATGGTTTGATAAAATCATATCTATTTAGAGATAAAAAAAAGGGATGGAGAGGACAGAATGTTACAATTATTACGGAAAAGGGAGTTGTTCCAGATAAAGATGCTAAGATCTTTACGTCTCTATACTTCAACTCACTTATAATTCGTCCATCTTGTTTCGAATGTCCTTTTTCATCTGTTAAACGTGAAGGCGATATTTCAATTGGTGATTTTTGGGGTATTTCCAAAGAAAAAAATGAATTTGATGATAATTTGGGTATTTCGCAAGTAATGTTAAATAGTAAAAAGGGAATAGAAATATTCAATGACATAAAAAAAGATTTAGAATTTTTTGAAGTAAAAACTGATAGCTTTATTCAACCAAATATGCAAAAGCCTACTCTAAAAAATGAATGTTCAAATTCTTTTTGGAATAAATATTATAAAAAAGGTTTGAAAAATTCAAGACTATTTCTAGAAACCCTGAATTATAGATTACTTCCATATAGAATTTGGAATAAGCTTAGTCGAATGAGGAAATAAATATGAAGAAAAAGAAAGTTCCTATTTTATTTAATAGAAAAGAAGAATGTTGTGGTTGTACTGCATGCAGTATTATTTGTCCTAAAAATTCAATTGAAATGATTGTAGACAAAAAAGGATTTAAATATCCTAAAATAGATCAAGAAAAATGTATTGGTTGCCATCAATGTATTTCTATATGTCCACTGAAAATTTAGAGTAGATTGTCTTTTTAAATCACTATACTCAATAGAATTCAAAAATATTTTATGAAGTACTATTAGAATTTAGATATATAATTATGTAAAGATAAAAATAGAGGAGAGCTCAATCGAGTTCTCCTCTATTAGTTTAGTCTCTCTTAAAGATATCTCTAGTGTATACCTTATCTTTTACATCATCTAAACAAGCGTCATATCTATTAGCTACGATAGCCTGGCTCATCTTTTTAAACTTCTTTAAATCATTAACCACTAATGAACCAAAGAATGTATCTCCGTCTTTAAGTGTTGGTTCATAAATCACAATAGTAGCACCCTTGGCCTTAATTCTCTTCATAACACCCTGAATAGAAGACTGTCTAAAGTTATCAGAATTAGACTTCATAGTAAGTCTATATACACCAATAACACATTCCTTTTCCTGATCTGGTGTATAATCTCCATGATTATAATAATCATAATAACCAGCTTTACTTAATACCTGGTCTGCGATGAAATCTTTTCTAGTTCTATTACTTTCAACAATAGCACTAATCATATTCTGTGGAACATCATTGAAGTTAGCAAGTAACTGTTTAGTATCCTTAGGTAAACAATATCCTCCATAACCAAAACTTGGGTTATTGTAATGAGTACCAATACGTGGATCTAAACATACACCATTAATAATTTCCTGTGTATTTAAAACTTTTGTTTCAGCATAAGTGTCTAATTCATTAAAGTATGATACACGTAATGCTAGATATGTATTAGCAAATAATTTAACTGCTTCTGCTTCAGTGAATCCCATAAATAAAGTATTAATGTTTTCTTTAATAGCACCCTGCTGTAATAGTGATGCAAATACTTCAGCTTTTTCTCTAGTATCTTCATCACAAGAAACAATAATTCTAGAAGGGTATAGGTTATCATATAAAGCCTTAGATTCACGTAAGAACTCTGGGCTAAAGATAATATTCTTAGTATTATATTTAGCTCTTACAGAAGCTGTATAGCCTACAGGGATAGTAGACTTAATAACCATAATAGCATCTGGATTTACCTTTAATACTAATTCAATAACTGCTTCTACTGCAGAACAGTCAAAGAAGTTCTTCTTACTATCATAGTTAGTAGGTGCTGCAATAACAACATAATCAGCATTCTTATATGCTTCTTCACCATCTAATGTAGCAGTTAAGTCTAGTTCTTTTTCTGCTAAATACTTTTCAATATAATCATCCTGGATAGGAGACTTCTTGTTGTTGATGAGTTCTACTTTACTAGGAATAATATCAACAGCTGTTACATGGTGATGCTGAGAAAGAAGAGTTGCAATAGATAAACCTACATATCCAGTACCAGCTACTGCAATATTGTATTTCTTATCTACTACAGGTTTACTAGTTTCTTTCTTTTCTTCTTCGAATAAGTCTGTTACTTCAAAATCTAATACTTCAGCTAATGACTGTAACTGATCAATAGAAGGAATATAATCTTGTCCTTCTAATCTACTAAGCATTGCTCTATGGATACCAGTCATATCAGCAAGCTGAGCCTGTGTTAATTTCTTTTCTTTTCTTTTAGCAGAAACAACGTCTGCCATCTTTGAATAAGAGATCTTCTTCATCTTATTTCCTCCCTAAATGTTATTTATAATCACAAATATAATAAATATTACTTACTTTTAAAACAGTCATAGTTTATCAAAGTTTATTTTATATGTCAATTAAAATAGAAGGATATACTGATATTTACTGCTTTGTATAGAATTAATGTTATTTAAAGTAGAAATATAGATTGAATAGTTTTTGTCATATATAAGTATAAGGCGTAATAGCACTAGGAATAGGGAAGAGTTGGATAACGTTAGTATCTTATGGTAATCTAAAGGTAAATCCTAATCGATTTGAATGAATATTATATTGAAAGAAGGGAATTTATTATGAATACGTTAGAAGAACTAGAATACTATTGCAATATAGAAGAACCAGTCGGAGCGTTGATGTTCACTGGCGAATGGGGATGCGGAAAAACTTATTTGATTAATACAGAATTAATTCAGAGATTAAAGAAAACACATATTTTTTTGCGTATAAGTCTATTTGGAGTTATGTCAATAGAAGAAGTTAAGGCAGAAGTACAGAAAAAATGGTTAAATGAATGTATAAACGGTATAGATAATACTGGAAAAGTCGCTAGTGCATTAAATAAATATGGCGGATCTTTAAAGGGTGTGGCTAAGAATGTAAATGAGTTTATGCCGGATCCAGTAAAGAATATTGTAAATGGAGTATTTTCAATTAATGTTCTAGATTTTTTGAAGATAGAGAATAAAATTGGAGATAAGAAAGTAGTTTTAATATTTGATGATTTGGAACGTGCATGTATTTCTACAACTGATTTGCTTGGCTGTATAAATGAGTATTGTGAGAATCTAGGATTTTTTACAATCATTGTAGCTAATGAAGATAAAATACAATCAGGTGATGAGAATAATATAAAGTATAATGAAATTAAGGAAAAAATAGTTCAAAGAACTGTTCGACACTACCCAGAATATCGTTCTGTTGTAGATAATGTTATTGAGAATATGAAATTCAAATTAGGTTCCTATAAATCCTTTTTAGAAGAATATATTGATGAGATTATTGTGATTTTTTCTGGAAAAACATTGGATGGAAAATCATTGAATGACTTTGTAGAAAAATGTACCAAAGGTAGTTATCGTGAAATAGATGCTGAAAATAGACGCATTCGAGAATTGTTGAAAAAGAGACCGCACAATATAAGAAGTCTAAAATGTGCATTACAGGATTTTGAAAGAGTATATGAACTGCTAGTAGAGTATGATATACCTGAGCAAAATAAGTGGTTGTTTTCTTTTATAGCATATACTTTTTCTGCTAGAGCTGGGTTAGTTATAAAGGATAAAGAATATGAATCTATTTTTTATGATGATGATGTGTCTCAATTGTATCCAGGTTATTATAGCAAAAAGTATATGATAGATGGTATTAAAAAATGGATAAGTGATGGTGAATGGAATGAGGAAGCTATTAATTGTCAGATGTCATTTATGAAAGAGAGATATACTGCAATCACATCACTTGATAAAGCCAGAATTAATAGTATTCTTGACTTAGAAGAAGATATGTAGGCTGGTTATCCTGAATTGTTGAACTTGGCATATGGGGGAAAACTTGATTTAAATGATTATGTATATCTATTGTGTAATAGTAATGAGGCTAAGGAATATGACATTAATATTCCAACAATTGATTGGGATAAGGTTCAGTTAGGAGTTGAAATAAAGATAGATGAATTATTGCAATCACATGAAGGACCTTCAGACTACAATGTGGTTATTGGTGATGAAAGCAAAAATGATTACACAGATAGTCAGTGGAAAGTTTATGAAACTATTGAAAAATATCGTAATGGACAATTGCAGTTATTTGAAAACAATCGTAACCTGTATATAGAACTTATGAATGAAGATCCATATATAGCATATGAGGAAATAATAAATAAAAGGTTGGATTGTTTTAGTGATAAGATGGCAGAAGTTACCTTGAATGCATTTAAAAAATCTTCTAATGCTGATAAGAATGATATGCCTTTTAATACAAAGGATATTATAAGATCCATGATGTCTTATTCTGAATTTAAAGGTGAACAGACGGAGACTGCTTTAAATGCTTTAAAATGTGGACTCAAATCATATTTAGAACAACATTGTAGTTCCAATAAGAATTCAATAGCAGCAGCTCATGCAAATCGTTTTATACAGACAATAGATATACTATTAGCAGAGTTAAAGAAGTAAGCATACAAGAGGTCTTGGGAAATGCTGATTTAAAAAAAACTAGTAATTCGAAGTGAACCGAAAAAGTTGGACAACTTAGGAGGTTCACTTTTTATTATGGCTAAACTTACAAACAAAAAATTGAAATTTACAATAAAAGAAAAATGGGATGCACATTAAACATGCTTTCGACTGAATATAATATCAATGTGCAGTAAGCGCCTAATTATATAGTGTACCTAAAAAGGACGATTAAATCACATTTTCGATTTAATCGTCCTTTATTCCAAACTCTTCTTTTATCTGATTACTCCAAGGCATGAACCAGTCAATCTTTTCTGGATGCTGAATGATATCAATCTGAGGCATTATATCTAGTATGTATTCTATGTAGTCAAAGGGATTAAGCTTATTAGCTTTAGCTGTCTCAATAAGACTGAATATTGATGCACTTGCATCCGCTCCTTTGGTAGAAGCACAAAACAGAAAATTTTTTCGACTCACGGTGAATGGTCTTATATTACGTTCATCTAGTGAATTAGT
>OIYV01000245.1_pt1 | contig 35724 bp, 28 predicted proteins | sample 1588251 | NCBI WGS metagenome assembly OIYV01 (sample SAMN03283282) | human gut metagenome | biome: human-associated habitat; material: feces | host: Homo sapiens | place: Peru | collected 2012
GGCCCTAATTTTCCAAAAAAGTCTCAAAATAGTCTGAACTCTATAAATTATTAATTATTAACTATTCATTATTCACTATTAATTAGATCATATGTAGGGGCGGAACCTTGTGTCCGCCCGTGGATTTTACAAAAAAATACAATTTTTTAGTTGACACTATATGGTGGTATGGTATAATAATTAAGTAAAATTTTGTTATACGATGGGGATAAAAAATGAAAGAAGCAGTTTTAGATAAAAAAAAGGAAAACTTAGGGAACAAAGAAAAAGAAGCGGTTAAAGAAAATTTAATTGAAAAAGATAAAAAGGTTATTGATATAACTGTTATGGTTACAATTATCATTATATCATTGCTATGTATATTTCTTGTTTGTGGATATATATATATTAAAAAAGCAAGAAGTAATACTCAATTTAACCTAATAGGAAAAACAGATATTGTATTAGAAGCAGGTAGTGAATATCTAGATGAAGGTTACAATGCTAAATTTAATAATAAAGATGCAAATGGTAAAGTCAAAGTTACAACAAATTTAGATGTAAATAAAGTTGGAACATATAAAATAGAATATAATCTACAAAGTAAATTTTATAATGTAAATGAAACCTTATGCAGAAATGTAACAATACAAGATACAACAGCTCCTGTACTTACTGTAGATAGTGATAAAAATATAACAATTTATGCTGGAGATAAATTTACAACACCCAAATATACAGCTGTAGATAATTATGATGGTGATATAACTAATAATGTAAAAGTAGAATCAAATGTTAATTCAGAAAAAAATGGTACATATCATGTAAATTACTATATTAAAGATTCAAGTGGAAATGAAAGCTCAGAAACAATTAATGTAACTGTAAAGAAAAAGAAGAATCCATATATTGTTGTATCAATTGCAAATCAAACTTTAAAATATTATGAATATGATAATCTTGTATTATCTTCAAATATAGTTACAGGAATTAATGGGAAAACACCAACAGGTACATTTAGAGTATTAAATAAAGCAAGAAATATTATTCTAGAAGGAAAAGATTATAAGAGTTTTGTAAACTACTGGATTGCTTTTAAGGGGGTTTCATTTGGATTCCACGATGCATCATGGAGAAGCAATTTTGGAGGAAAAATTTATAAGACAAATGGAAGTCATGGATGTGTGAACATGCCATATGCAAAAGTTAGACAGTTGTACAATATGGTATCAATAGGTACACCTGTTTATATAAAATAGACAAATATTATTAATAAATGAGAATTATAATTTAAATTATAATTCTTTTTTTATTAATAATGAAAAATTAAAAATACCAAATACAAAACACCAATACATAAATCAATGTAAAACTACTTGACAGCATACAAGAATAAAGGTAAAATATAATAGGAAAAGTTTTAAATATATAAAATATAAACAAATTTTAATATATATTAGAACATTGAAAATTAAATAAGGAAAGAGGGATAATATTATGAATATTCTAATTATTATCGCCACTGTTCTAATCTCAGGAGCAGTTTTTATTCCTGTTGGGATTGTTGTAAGGAAAAAAACTGCAGAATCAAAAATAAAAAGTGCAGAAAGTGAAGCAAATAGAGTTCTAGAAAATGCTAATAGAGAAGCAGAAAACATAAAAAAAGAAGAAATTTTAAAAGCAAAAGAAGAAATAATGAAATCTAGAGATGAACTAGATAAAGAGATTAGAGAAAGAAGAGGCGAAGTACAAAGTCAAGAAAGAAGATTAATTCAAAAAGAAGAAAATTTAGAAAAGCGTTCTCAAATGTTTGAACAAAAAGAAAAAGAGCTTGCAAGAGAAGAAAAAGAACTAGAAAATAAAAAAGAAGATATTCAGGAAATATTCAATAAGCAAATGCAAGAATTACAAAGAATATCAGGATTATCAGCAGAAGAAGCTAAAAAACAATTATTAAATGAATTAGAAAAACAATTAACAGCTGAAAAAGCAGTGTTAATTAAAGAAGTAGAATCAAAGGCAAAAGAAGATGCAAATAAAAATGCTAAAGAAATATTAAGCTATGCTATACAAAAATGTGCTGCAGACCATACCTCAGAAACTACAGTTTCAATAGTAAACTTACCAAATGATGATATGAAAGGTAGAATTATTGGTAGAGAAGGTAGAAATATAAAAGCTTTGGAAACATTAACAGGAATAGACTTAATTATAGATGATACTCCAGATGCTGTTATTATTTCAGGATTTGATCCATTAAGAAGAGAAGTTGCTAAAGTAGCTTTGGAAAAATTAATAGATGATGGTAGAATACACCCAGCTAAAATAGAGGAAATGGTAGAAAAGGCAAAAGAAGAAATAGAAGCAATTATCAAATCAGAAGGAGAAAGAGCAACATTAGAAACAGGTGTTATGGGACTTAATCCAGACCTTGTTAGATTAATAGGAAAATTAAAATATAGAACAAGTTATGGACAAAATGTTTTAAACCATTCTATAGAAGTATCTAACTTAGCAAGAATTATGGCAGAAGAATTAGGATTAGATTCAACTAGAGCTAGAAGAGCTGGTTTATTACATGATATAGGAAAAGCTTTAGACCACGATATGGAAGGAACACATGTTGAACTTGGTGTAGAAGTTTTAAGAAAATATAAAGAAAACGAATTGGTTGTAAATGCTGTAGAAGCACATCATGGAGATGTTGAACCTAAAACCTTAGAAGCTGTTTTAGTACAAGCAGCAGATGCTATATCTGCTTCAAGACCAGGGGCAAGAAGAGAAACTTTAGAAGCATATATTAAAAGATTACAAAACTTAGAAGAAATTGCAAATTCTTTTGATGGTGTTGATAAATCATTTGCTATACAAGCAGGTAGAGAAGTTAGAATTATAGTAAAACCAGAAAAAGTATCTGATGCAGAAATGACAGTTTTAGCAAGAGATATTGCTAAAAAAGTTGAATCTGATATGGAATATCCAGGACAAATAAAAGTAAATGTAATTAGAGAAACTCGTACAATAGAATATGCAAAATAAATAATTAAAAAGCAATTACCATTTAAGGTAATTGCTTTTTTCTTGAATATATATTAATTAGATTATATGTATGTGGTCGAATGTCTTTGTCCGCCCGAAGCTACGAAGAAATACTTTATAAATATTCAGCCTACATTTTGAGCACTTTCTTTCCAAATTAGACCCTCCAAGACAAGGAGTAATCCGTATGCCTCAAAGGGCTGTCGGGCCCTAATTTTCCAAAAAAGTCTCAAAATAGTCTGAACTCTATAAATTATTAATTATTCACTATTAATTAAATTATATGTAGGGGCGGAACCCCGTGTCCGCCCGTTATGATTTATTTTGATTTTTCGTTTATAAAAATTGACAAACTAAAATTAAGATAGTATAATAATAAAAGTTTAAAAATGCGTTATTAGCTCAGTTGGTAGAGCAGCGGACTCTTAATCCGAAGGTCCAGGGTTCGACCCCCTGATGACGCACCAAAATATTAAATTGTCATACTAGACAAAATAAAAAATCAACTTTTTACAGTTGATTTTTTTGTTTTTCTTTAATAATTATTTTTTATAATATTAAGTATTTTTTCTAAATCGGTATTATCAGAAGATTTTAAAGAAGATATAGTTTTTTCATAATCTTTTTTTAAATCCAAAGAAAGTTTTTGGAAATAAGATAAATCAGAATTTAGTAATCTTAATTTAGACTTGCACTGTAGATAATCTACAATTGTTTGTAGCGTTTTAAATTTTATATCTAAGTTTTGTTCATCTGTTTCAGATAAATCTAATAGTATTTTATTAATAGTAGCTTCACCATCTGAAATTCTAGTTTCTCCTAAACAATTAGCCGCTTTGTTTCTAAGTTCTGTTAATTTATCTTGCATAAAATCACACCCTTATTCTAAAATACATGTCATTAAAATAATATTAACATATAAAAAAACAAAAGTATGTCATAAATTGTCGATTAAAACAAAAATACACTACCAATTCTTCTGGTGCTGTTAGAAGTCCTATTATACTAACAACATTATAATAAATATCAATTTTACATTCATATTTACCATCACCTTTATGAAAGTTGTGTATCATTATTTTATCAATGAATTGATTTATAATTTTAGGGGGGGAAAACTCTTTTATTTCAGTGTATTTATGAATAATCAATAAACTTTTGAATATCTGTCTTTTTTTTGATTATCTGCTAAATATTTTGTAAGTTCTTGGAATTTTGATTTAAGTTCATTTTCTTTTTTTATACTTTGCTGATATAAATCCAAGTATTTTTCTTGGTTTTACGTTTATCTTGCTCAATATTTCTTCTAACTTTTCTTTTGTTATACTATTTAAATTTGTCCATTTGGTATAAATCTTCTTAATATTCTATTGTAAGTTTCGTTCATCAATTTTTGCCATAAACTAGGTCTGTGTAATATATTTCTGTCCTTCTCTTAGTCTTTTCTAAACATGATATTTATATTTTATCATAATTTAAAAATTCATGTACATTATCTGTTGTCATTCATATGTGCTTTCATCTCAGTTACAATATATTTCTTCGTCATTCTCTCTAGTATTATAATATATTGCCTTTGAATCCTTCTACACAGTCTAATTTCAAAGGTCCAAACTCTTTGCTATTATTTATCATTTGGGAGTTCTTATGAATGTTCTTTTCTTTATGCTTTGGCATCTTTTTTACTCATTCATCTTTTTAGTTTCTTTGTAATTTTGCTCTGTGAACTAAATCTAATATACTTATATTTAAATTTTTCTTTTTTATCCAATAATATATTAATTAAAAACTTAGTTGTATTTCAAATTTTATATTATTTACTTTTATATATCCTGCTATTTCTTCTGGAGACTATTTTATTTTATCTTCTATATATTATTTTAATGTTCTATTTAACTTGCTTTTCCTTCTTGCTTTTTTCTTACTATATTCGTATTTTCATTGTGCTATTGCTGTCGAATACACCTTATTGCAAATTCCTGTATCATATTCCATTTAATATCACAATGTCTCTTGATATTCTTAATTTATTTCTTACTAATCCTTATGCCACCTCTTGCATTGTGTGTTTTTTCTTCAACATATATTTCAATTTTTACTCTTTCTTCATATGTTATATCAGAATTTCTTCTAACCTCTTTATTTTCTACTTTAATTATGTTAAAATCAATTAAGCACATATAAAAAGCTCCTTCAATGTTTTATTTTGGCACAAATATTATATACTTGATTTTTATATGTTTCTATTATTTTATGTTTGTTTTGTTGCTTTAATTTTTTGAATTATTATAAAATTTTTGAATTTATAATTTATAATAATATAGTCAATAGTAAAAAGGATGGAGGTATTGAGTGGATAAATTTAAAGAAATTAGGCCAGTTGTATTAGGAATTGCAGTGTATAAAGATAAGATATTAGTTAGTGAAGGATACGATAAAATAAAAAAGCAGACATTTTATAGATGCTTGGGAGGAGGTATAGAGTTCCTAGAAACAAGTCAAGAAGCATTAAAAAGAGAATATAAGGAAGAATTAGATATTAATATTATTGTTGAAAATTTTCGTGGTATTTCAGAAAACATATTTACATATCAAGGGAAAAAAGCTCATGAGTTAATTTTATTTTATAATATAAAAATACAAGAAAAAGATATAAAGGAAAAATATCATATAATAGATGATAATTGTGAAATAGATGCTTACTGGGTTGATGTTAATGAATTTAAACATAATAAAAAAATTATATATCCAGAGCAAATTTATAAATATATATAATTCTATAATACTCATAAATAATACAACCTGAATTGACAAAATATGTAAAATATGATATTATATAAATAAACTTGAGATAGGAGTATTTATGATAACAACAATTTATTTAATAAGACATGCAGAATGCCAAGGTAATATAGAAAATAAACTTTCTGGTATAACGGATTTTAAAATAACTCAAAAAGGTCGAGAACAGGCAAAGTTATTAGCGAATAAGTTGAAAGATTCTAAAATAACAGAGATATATTCTAGTCCTCTTTCAAGGGCTGTAGATACTGCTAAACCTATTATGAGAGAGTGTCATATAAATTCATTAAATATCGTAAATAATTTACATGAAATTAATTATGGAATATGTGATGGTATGTGCTGGACAGATATTAATCAAAGATATCCAAATATAAAAAAAGAATGGAAAGAAATTCATCATTATCCAATTGGAATACCAAATCAAGAGGAGTTTATTGAATTACAAAAAAGAATAATAGATTCTATTTTAAAAATTACTAATGACAATTTAGGGAAAGAAATTGCTATTATATCCCATGGAATTGCTATTAGTAGTTTTTTATGTTTTGTGAAAAAACTAAATATTGAGGCATGTAACAAATTAAAACAACAAGAAAATACTGCATATAGTATTTTAGAATATAAAAATGAAAAATTTTACTTAATAGAAGAGTCTACATCAGAGCATTTAAAAGGAATGGTTTTATGAATAATAAAGAAATTGATAAAGAATATGAGAAATGTATATATTTTTTAGCAGAAAAACTACGAAGATGTAAAAATAATACAAATACATTAATTCATAGTATTAGAGTTGGATTAAATATTCAAAAAGATGGATTAGATACTAATATGGTAAAAGCAGGATTTTTGCACGATATCTTTGAGGATACCAATATACAGGAAAGCGAATTAAAAAATCAATATAATAATAAAATCGTGGAGCTAATATTAAATACTACTGCTGATTATTCAGTTGGAAATGAAGAAGAAGTATTAGTTAATATGTATGCTAGATGCCTAAATTATGGTGATGATGCTCTATTATTAAAATGTTATGACATTGAAGACAAAATGAAATATTATAAATATTCAATTGACAAAAAAGTTGTCCATATACATAATTATAAATATAAATTATTTTTGGATATTTCAAAAGATAGGATTTTTAATTATAAGATATGGAAAAAAATGAAAAATGAATACGAAGAATGTAAAAAAACATGGAAATCTAATGGTTTGATATAAGGTGGTATTATGAATTTAAAAAATAAAATTGTAGTAGTTACAGGTGCAAGCAATGGAATTGGAAGGTCATGTGTTGAAAAATTTTTAACAAAAAATGCTAAAGTGTATGGTATTGATATTGATGAATGTAATGGAAAAAAATTAGAGAAAGAATTTAGAAATTTTACTTACATACAAGGTGATATATCAAATGATGTTGACATATCTAGAGCAAAAAAAATAATTTTAGATAAAGAAGGAAAAGTTGACATTTTAATAAATAATGCAGCGAAACAGACTTCATCATCCTTTTTTGAAACCAGTATAGCCGAGTTTAAAGATGTTATAAATACAAATTTAATAGGAACTTTTATCTGTTCAAAAATAATTGGAGAATTAATTGAGAAGAATGGTAAGATTATTAATATGCTGTCTGTACATAGTGAAGTTATCAGAAAAAATAAGTATGCTTATGATGCCTCAAAAGCAGGTATTGAAATGTTAACAAAAGAAATGGCATTAGAGTTTGTTGACTCAGATATTAGTGTGTTGGGTATCTCTTATGGAGCATGCAATACGAATATGAATAAAGAATGGATAAATATAAAAGAAAAAAGAAATGAAACACTAGAAAAAATACCAATGAAATGGATTGCAGAGCCAAAAGAAATTTCAAGTTTTGTGATTAGTGTTTTAGAGAATTTTAGTGATTATACAACTGGTAATATATTTACTATAGATGGAGGAAGAAGCTTATTAAGATGATAGATAATAACAATATTATTAATATATATAATCAAAACATTAATAAGAATAATATTAATGGATCATTTTATATAGGAGATTATCCATTTTTCTATAAAATTAATTCATATTATGATTATAAAAAAGAATTAAATGGATATAAAAAAATAAAACAATATTATAATGTTCCAAGACTTATATATAAAAATTCTAAAGAAAGTAATGGAATACTTATATATGAATACAATAAAAGCATTTATGATAATCATGGATTATTGGTAGATTATTTTGCTAAAAATAATACGATAACAAAAGATTTTATTATGATACTTAATCAATATAAGAATGTATTTGAAAGAACTTTGAAATTTAAATATACAGAAAATGTTGATATTTTTTTTAAAAATAGAGTTAAAAGCAGATTGGAAAAATACTACAATAAAGATTTCTATAATTCTATACATGAATTAACACATATTAAGTTTAAGAATGAAACAATAAACTTACAAAAGGTACAAAATATAATTAAAGATGTAAAAAAATTTTATAGTTTACGAAGACAGACATATACAGTTATTAGTCAATGTGATCCAAATGATTTGAATATTTGCGAAGACGGAATGATACTTGATTATTTATGTGGTGGAGATACACCATTAATGGCTGAATTTGCTACTTTTATTTGGTATTATATCGCTCAAAGTGAATATTTATCACTAAAATATAATAAAAAGGCTTTTGAAAAGCATGATGAAATTTACAAAATAAAGAATGATGTATATTTATCTGATAATTGTCTGAGGTTTAATATAAGAAAAATTAGAAAAGATGCCATAAATATGTATATAGATTTAATACTAGAACCTATTATAAAAAAGACAAATTTTGAAAATTGGTATGAAGAATTTAAAAATTATTTGTCTATGAAAATTTTAGCAGTATTTAATTTAAATAATATGGAACAAAAAGATAAAATATTATCTCTTGTCTATTTAATTTTATTTTATGAAAAAGATAATATAAAGAATACATATGATTTTAAAAAGTTTTTAAATAGTATTTATTAAAGGAGGAGTAATGAAAACAAATTTAGATTCAGAAAAAACTATTGTGGGGTTTAATGTTGGACATAATGGAAGTTGTACAATTATAAAGGGGAATGATATCATATCCATTCCTGAAGAAAGGCTAAACAGAAAAAAGTATTCAGAAGGATATATGTATTCTTTTATATATTGTTTAAAAGAATTAGGAATAGAAGCAAAAGATGTTGACTTATTTGTATCAAGTAATTATGGAGAGTATTTACCAAATGAGTACATGGGAGATTTTGATATATTAGGTCTAGATAGTAAGAAATTTGTATCAGTAGATCACCATTTATCACATGCATATAGTACATATTTCATGTCACCATTTGAAGAGGCTATGATAATTATTGTTGATGGGCAAGGAAATTTAAACACAACTGAAAGCTATTATATAGCTAAAAACAAAATAATAACAAAAATTGGTGGTAATAATTCACATCGTTCAAAATATAAAGGAATTGGAAGGACTTATGAAACATTTACTAATTATTGTGGTTGGAGTGCACAAGAAGCAGGGAAAACAATGGGACTAGCTCCATATGGAAAAGATAAATATCCTAATATTGAATTATATGAAATAAATGATGAATGTGAAATAAGCAGTAAATGTGAAGGCAAATATTATCACGGTTCTTATAATTTTTGTAAAGAAAATAATATTGAATTTGGAAAGATAGGTTTAGGGTTTGATAATAAAGATGCCGCATATTTTGTGCAAAATCGTACAGAAAGGATAATTATTGAGTTAGTAAAGAAATTATATAATAAATATAAAATTAAAAATTTATGTTTAGCAGGTGGAGTATTTCTAAATGGAGTAATCAATAATAAAATTCTTAATGAAACCGAAATAGAAAATATATTTGTTCCTCCATTCTGTGATGATACAGGCCAATCAATTGGTAATGCACTTTATGGGTATTATCATCAATTTAATTTTTCTAACAGATTTCAGCTTAAAAATGCATATTTTGGTAGAGAATATACAGAAGATGAGATTCTAGATGTGCTAGAAAAAAAACAAATTAAATATGTATTACCATATTCAGTTAAAAGTTTTGACTTTAATTATAAAAAAAGTAAAAATATAGAAAAGGATACTGCAAGAATCTTATCAGAAGGAAAAATTATAGGGTGGTTTCAAGGCGGCTCTGAAATTGGGCCAAGAGCTTTGGGACATAGAAGTATTTTATGTGCGCCATATCCAAATGAAATGAAAGATAAAATAAATGCAAAGATAAAGCATAGAGAAATGTTTAGGCCTTTTGCTCCAGCAATTTTAGAAGAAAAAGTAAATGAATACTTTGAACTTAATATTCCTTCTCCTTATATGCTAAATATTGGACAAGCAAAAGAAGAAAATGCAAAAAATATTCCAGCGACTCTTCATGTTGATAATACAGGTAGAGTTCAAACAGTTAACAAATCAGATAATGATAAATTTTATAATTTATTAATAGAATTTTATAATATTACAAATGTTCCAGTATTGTTAAACACTTCATTTAATAGAGGTGGGGAGCCAATAATAGAAACACCAAAAGATGCTTTGATTATGTTTTGTAATACTCCGATGGATTATTTGATACTAAATGATTATATAATTTGGAAAGGAGATAATAATATTTAATGAAAATTGTTATTAGTTTTAATGGTGTAGATGGAAGTGGAAAGACAACACAGTTAGATTTGCTGGCAAAAAATAATCCAGATATTCTTGAAAAGATTGGCGGACTTGATAATTATTATTCTTTTTCGGAATTACCCAAAGACAGCTTTGAGTGGTGGTTTTATGAGAGTTCTGCTCAGCAGTTTGTAGATGTTATCTATGAAAGTTTAAAAAATCGCAATTTGGATATAATGAAGTCTAAAAAACCAATAGTTATAGTAGATAAAGGAATAAAAAATTTCGATGCTAGAGTAATTGCTACTCTTATGTATAAAGGAATAAGTAAAGATAAAGCAATAGAAATGGTAGAACAAGCAAAATTAAAATTTGATGTACATTCTCTTGAAAATAAAGATTTGTTTTTTAATATTGCTAAAAGTATTAAGTTAAGAAAAGAATTAACAAAACAGAGAAAATTTACAGGATTAATCTTAGACAAGGCTCAAACATATAGTGAATATCAGGAATATCAAAATAAAATTATTCAAGAGCAAATTGAAAATGGTGATTATGATGAAGTTGATGCAACAGGTTCGATTGAAGAAGTTTATCAAAAATTAAATAGTATTATTTTTGACGAATTAAAGAAGATTACTCTTTTTCCAAATCAAGATAAAAAAATTTATGCATTAGGCGGGTTAAGTGAATGTGGAAAAAGCGGAACTGGAAAATATTTGAGTAAAATGCATGATATATGGAATTTAAAGTTTAGATATTTTATGGAGCAAATGGCTCAAAGATATGATATAGATGACCCTTTGAAATTTTACAGAAATAATAGAAATTTGGTATCACTTTTAGAAATTAATCAAATTGCTATGTTGTTTCAAAAACAATATTATAAAGATGCAATTTCATTAGAAAGTCTTCATGATTTTGAATTATCGAAGGCATTAAAATCTCAATTAGGAGAACAATTTTCAATTTTATATATAGATACTAGTTTGAAAAATAGAGTTTTAAGAAATGCATTAGCTGAAGGAATAGATGTTCAACAATCAATGAAACAAGTACAAGCAAAAGATGTTGAAAAAAGAGCTATGGGAGCAGATAAAATTAAAGAAATTGCGGACCTTGTAATTGATAATAATGGTACAAATTATGAACTATATAGTAAGTTAGACACAATTATTTCTGCTAAAACTAAATATACTGGTGAATTGTATGATGAAAATCAAAAAAATATTCCAAATAACTACAGAGAGGCTATAAAAATATTTAAAGAAGAAATCTTGGCTAAGTTTAAAAATAAAGTAAAATTATTAACTTTAACAGGAAGCTGTGCAAGAGAATGTGTACATGATGGATATAGTGATATAGATGCAATTATTGTCATAGAACCTTATGATAAAGACACTAGGATAGTTTTAAATGATATTGTAAAACAGATACCTATAAAAATAGGTACAACAGTATTTAGTGAGAGAGAATTAAAGGACGATGAATTGGATACTAAAACTAAGTATGCAATATATAAAATGGAACGAGGTGATTTTCAACCGTTAATATATGACAGTGCTTTAAATTTGACAAAATACACATTTGATGATATAAAATTAGCGTATAGAAAATGTATGCCAAGTGAACTTCATTCTCTACGAAGAAGTTTATATGAAAGAAATGAAAAAAATTACGATGTAATTTTTAAGAATTTATCACATATCATGAGAAATATTTTAGTACAAAATGGGATAGATTGCCTAGATTATCATGATGTATATGCAAAATTTGCATCATTATATAATTTGCCAGAATTTGATACAGAGCAATTTATTAAAGGTGAAAACAAATCACAAATATTTAATTATGCAAATATTATTGTAGATATGATCTCAAATACAATTAATGTAAAGGAAAATCAAGATATGGAAAGTAATAATAAAAGAATAACTTCTAGAGGGCTATTAGTTATACAGGATGAAAGTGGAAAAGAATGTTTAGCTTTAGTTCATAGATTAAAACCAAGTAAAACTAATCCAGAAATAATTGATGATTTTTTTGTAGTTCCAGGTGGTGGTGTAGAAGAAGGCGAGAAGGTTGAAGAAACAGCAGTGCGTGAAATACAAGAAGAGTTAGGAATACAATCAGAAACAATACGATTATTGTATACTCAAGAAAATGAAACAAATGTGCATAACTATTTTCTTTGTAAATATGTTGATGGAAAATTCGGAACTGGAACAGGTCCAGAATTTAGAGATCCAGAACATATAAAAAAAGGAGGACATTATATTCCAACACTGATTCCATTAACTGAAATCTATAATACGAAATTAGTTCCAAGTGAGTTAAAAAGCGCTTTACAAGCTGATTTAGTGTTGAATGGATTTAATATGGAAAATATTCAGTATAGGGATATATCAAAAGTTCAAGAACAAGAAACAGAAAGATAATTTAGGGTGAGTAAATTTTACTCGCCCTTTTCTAGCATTATATGCTACAATTATTCGTAAATGACTGCTATGTCAATAAAAATTAGAATCGATAGAAATTGTCCTTATTCTTTCTTTCATAAAGTAGTGTATTTTATATATTTTATTTTATTGGTTCACCAACAGTTTTTGTAATATTCTTTTGCTCTGTCTTTAGAGTGTTGTATAAAGTTTTGCTAATATTTGAATTTTGACCATTTTCATATTCTGAGATGCTCTTATTTACATCAATTAAAGTATATCGAGTTCTTGATTTAGAATCAGCACCTTTATCATAAAGATAAATAGGAGTATAATTTACACTATCTATAGAAATTTTTCCTTCTGCTGATTTAGTTATTTGTATATCTAATATAACAGAACTTTTGGTATTTGCATAAATTTGACCTGACATGAAATTTCCTAAAGAATAAATAACAAAAACATCTTTAGTAGAACCATCTTCTAATTTAATAGTTCTTTTTTCCATAGGCTGTAAAACATGTGGATGACTACCTAATATTAAATCAACACCATTATCAAATAAAAAATCTGCTAATTCTTCTTGAGTTTTATTTTGTTTCAATTTATATTCGATTCCCCAATGCATGTTCACACAAATTAAATCTACATCTTGTTTTTTTGCTAGTTCTATTTGATTTTTAATTAAATCTTTATCTATTAAATTAACGCTGAAAGATTTATCAGAAGGGATAGTTATACCATTTGTTCCATAAGTAAAAGAAAGAAAAGCAATTTTGATTCCATTTACATCTTTTACTAAAATGGTATTTTGTTCTTCTTTAGATCTAGAAGTACCAGTATGTGAAATTCCAAATTCATCTAAGAAATTTAAAGTGCTCTCTAATCCAGAATAACCTTTATCCATGCAGTGATTATTTGCAGTAGATAAAACATCAATTCCTAAATCTTTAATGTTTTTTCCTAAAGCTTCTGGAGTATTAAAAGTTGGATATCCAGAATATCCTCTAGATTTTCCAGCAAATGTGGTTTCTAAATTTCCAACAGCAATATCTGCATCTTTTATATAAGAAGAAATATTAGTGAAAGTATTAGAAAAATCATAATCTTTAGTTGATGAATTATAAGCATTTTTAAAATTGGTAGAATGACTCATAATATCACCAATTACTGACATATGAATTGTAGAACTCTTTTTTTCTAAAGTAGAGTTACTTTCTTTTTTATCTGGAATATTATCTTTAGGTTCATGTAAAAAAGAAGGTAATTTAAATAGTAAAAAAATAATTATTGCTAATAAAATAATAAAGCGGAAAAACTTTTTATAATTTACAATTTTTAATTTTTTCATAACATCCTCCTCGAATATAAATTATCATAAAAATATAAGAATTTCAATTGAAATGTATAAAATTAGTAAAAAAAGAAATATTAATAAAAAATGAGAAAAGGAGGTAAAGAAATGAAAGTAATAGATAAAATTGCTTTAATTTTAATTATTATTGGAGCAATTAACTGGGGGCTAATAGGAATTTTTAAATTTAATTTAGTAGAAATGATATTTGGAGATATGACAATGCTAGCAAGACTAATATATATATTAGTTGGAATTTCAGGCTTATGGGGAATAAAACTAGCAGTAGAAGACTAATAAAAAGCACATAAGAAACAAAAAGTTGCAAATTATGTAAATATATAATATAATAAAAAGGTAAGCAGACAGCTTATTGAACTTTCCGTATCATTAACAAAAATAAAATTCGAGAGGAGTAGAGAAAAATGATTAAACGGAATGGATTAAAAACAATAATGACAATACTGATTTTAATGGTACTTCTTATTATTAGTACATTACCAGTATTGGCAGCAAGCCATGTAAATGAAGTTGATATTCTAGATGGGGATATTGTTCAGATTAAGAATCCAGTTAATCAAGAATATGATGTAACTGTAAAAATTCTGTATCAGGATAAAAATGGTAATACTATTTATGAAGAAAAAGTCAAGAATAGAGTAGAACCATTTGGAACAACAACAATTGATGCTAAAGATTACTACAACTCCGAAAAGAGTCAAAAGGTTTTAGCAGAAATTACCAAAGAACTTAACTTAGAAAAAACAAGGAACATTCTTTTAATTATAGGTATAAGTTCTGGTATAATTGCTCTTATTTGTTTTTTTATAGCAAGGAGTGATGAAGACGAAAAGGTTATATTTAATATCATCAGTATATTGGCAGTAACCGCAGCAATAGTATGTCTAAGTTCATGGCAATTATTGGATTTATAATTCATTCCCCATGTGTGAGATTCGCACATGGGGAATTTTTTATGCCATTTAATATAATATAAATAAATTTTATAATTATTATAAGTTGTATAGGTGAACATGGGCAGTTGCAATACAACTTATTTATATATAAATTAAATAATATTTGCCAAATTCCGTAAAATAATATATAATCCTATCTGTAATTAAACTTAAGGAGGAAACAATAATGTTATCAGCAAATAATGTTACAGTTAGATTTGGAAAAAGAGTATTATTTGAAGATGTAAATATTCGTTTTGGAAAAGGAAACTGTTATGGAATAATAGGAGCAAATGGAGCAGGAAAGTCTACTTTCCTTAAGGTTTTATCAGGAGAACTAGAACCTAGTAAAGGGGAAGTTACAAAAGAAAAAACAGAAAGACTATCTGTTTTAAAACAAGACCACTTTGCATTTGAAGAATATACAGTTATTGATACAGTAATAATGGGAAACGAAGAATTATATAAAATAATGAAAGAAAAAGAAGCAATATATGCAAAACCAGACTTCTCAGAAGAGGATGGAATGAAGGCTGCAAAACTAGAAGAAAGATTTGCAGAGCTAGATGGATGGAATGCAGAATCTGATGCTGCTATTTTACTTAATGATTTAGGAATAACCACAGAAAATCATTATAAATTAATGAGAGAGATAGAAGCAAAAGACAAGGTAAAAATACTTTTAGCCCAAGCTTTATTTGGAAATCCAGATATTTTATTACTAGATGAACCAACAAACGACTTAGACTTAAAAAGTATAAATTGGTTACAAGACTTTTTAATTAATTTTGAAAATACTGTAATAGTAGTATCACATGATAGATATTTCTTAAATAAAGTATGTACACATATAGCAGATGTAGATTTTGGAAAAATTAAAGTATATCCAGGAAATTATGACTTCTGGTATGAATCAAGTCAATTAGCATTAAAGCAAGCAAAAGAACAAAATAAAAAGAAAGAAGAAAAAATCAAAGAATTGCAAGAATTCATTGCTAGATTTAGTGCAAATGCTTCAAAATCTAAACAAGCAACATCTAGAAAAAAATCATTAGAAAAAATAGAACTAGATGAAATTAAACCATCTAATAGAAAATATCCATACATAGACTTTAAACCAGATAGAGAAGTAGGAAAAGATATATTATCTGTAAAGGGTATATCTAAAACAATAGATGGAAATAAAATTTTAAATAACATTAGTTTTACTGTTAAAGCAAATGACAAAATAGCAGTATTGGCAGACAACGAAATAGCAAAAACAGTATTATTTCAAATACTAGCAGGAGAATTAGAACCAGATAGTGGAGAAATAAAATGGGGAACTACTGTAAGTACAACATATTTTCCAAAAGATAATAATTATTTATTTAAAGAAGATATGCCATTAGTAGATTGGTTAAGAGGATACTCAAAAGATCCAGATGAAACTTATGTAAGAGGATTTTTAGGAAGAATGCTATTTTCTGGAGAAGAAGCTTTAAAAAATGTATCTGTATTATCTGGTGGAGAAAAAGTTAGATGTGTATTTTCTAAAATGATGCTTTCAGGAGCTAATTTTATAATATTAGATGAACCAACAAACCATTTAGACATGGAAAGTATTACAGCATTAAATGAAGGAATGAGTAAATTTAAAGGAAATATGATATTTACATCACATGATCATCAATTAACACAAACTGTTGCAAATAGAATATTAGATATAAAAGAAACAGGTTTAGTAGATAGAGAAGTAACATATAATGAATATTTAGAATTAGAATAGATAATAAAAAATGAATAATAACAGATAGGAAGTAAAGTAAATGGATAAAATAATACAAACGATAGTAAATGAATTTAATATAAAACAAACACAAGTTGAAAACACAGTAAAATTAATAGACGAAGGAAATACAATACCATTTATAGCAAGATATAGAAAAGAAATAACAGGAAACTTAAGTGATGAAACTTTAAGAGATTTATCAGAAAGACTTAATTATTTAAGAAACCTAGAAAAAAGAAAAGAAGAAGTTGTAAAAATAATAGATGAACAAGGTAAATTAACAGACGAATTATTAATAGCAATAGGAACAGCAAAAACACTTTCTGAAGTAGAAGATTTATATAGACCATACAAACAAAAGAAAAGAACAAGAGCAACAATAGCAAAGGAAAAAGGATTAGAACCTTTGGCTAAGATTATTTTAGAACAAAAGGAAAATAAACCAATCTTAGAAATAGCAGAAGAATTCGTTAGCAAAGAAGATGAATCAAAACCAAGTAATGCAGAAGAGGCAATAAATGGAGCTTTAGATATAATTGCAGAAGACATTTCAGATAATGCTAAATATAGAAAATATATAAAATCTGCATGTTATAGAGAAGCTTTAATAGAAACAAAGGCTGCTAAAAAAGATGAGAAATCAAATTATGAAATGTATTATGAATTTGCAGAACAAATTAATAAAATACCAAGCCATAGAATATTAGCAATTAATAGAGGAGAAAAAGAAGAATTTTTAAAAGTAAAAATAAATAAACCAGAAGAGAAAATATTAAATTATATAGAAAAAGACATAATAAAAGGAAACAATCAATTTGAAGAATTATTAAAAACATGTATTTTAGATAGTTTTAAAAGATTAATAGAACCTTCAATAGATAGGGAAATAAGAGCGGATTTAACAGAAAAAGCAGAAGAACAAGCAATAAAAGTTTTTGGTGAAAATGCAAAACAATTGCTATTAGGAGCACCACTTAAAGATCTAGTTGTAATGGGATTTGACCCAGCATACAGAACAGGATGTAAAATTGCTGTAATAGATGAAACAGGAAAAGTATTGGCAACAACTACTGTTTATCCAACTGCTCCTCAAAATGATGTTAAAGGTGCAAAAGAGGAACTATTAAAACTAATAAATAAATATAATATAAATATGATAGCAATAGGAAATGGAACAGCTTCGAGAGAATCAGAAATGTTTGTGTCAGAAATGATAAAAGAAGCAAAACATGAAGTATATTATGCTATTGTAAGCGAAGCGGGAGCATCTGTATACTCTGCATCAAAACTTGCAACAGAAGAATATCCAGATATAAATGTTTCTTTAAGAGGAGCAATATCAATAGCGAGGAGATTACAAGATCCTTTAGCGGAACTTGTAAAAATAGATCCAAAAGCCATAGGCGTAGGGCAATATCAACACGATGTAAATCAAAAAAGATTAAATGAAAGTTTAACAGGAGTTGTAGAAGATGCTGTTAATAAAGTTGGTGTGGATGTAAATACTGCAACACCATCATTACTTTCATATGTATCTGGAATAAATAAAACTATAGCAGGAAACATTGTAAAATATAGAGATGAAAATGGAAAATTAAAAAATAGAAAGGAGCTATTAAAAGTTCCAAAGCTAGGAAAAGCAGCATATGAACAATGCGCAGGTTTTATAAGAATATTTAATGGAGATAACCCATTAGAAATAACTGCGGTACACCCAGAGAGCTATAAAGTTACAGAAGAACTATTAAAAGAAATAGGATTTAATAAAAATGATTTATTAAATAAAGATACTCTTAAAGAAATAAAAAGCAAGCTTGCAAGTATTAATATAGAAAAAACAGCAAAGGAATTACAAGTAGGAGAATTAACCCTAAACGATATAATAAAAGAACTTTCAAAACCAGGAAGAGATCCTAGAGAAGATATGCCAAAGCCAATATTAAGAAGTGATGTGTTAAAATTTGAAGATTTAAAAGAAGGAATGGTATTAACAGGAACAGTAAGAAATGTAATAGATTTTGGAGCATTTGTAGATATAGGAGTAAAACATGACGGGCTAGTACATATTTCTCAAATGAGTGAAGGATTTGTAAAAAATCCAAGAGATATTGTATCAGTAGGAGATATAGTAAAAGTAAAGGTTTTAAATATAGATTTTGAAAGACAAAAAGTAGGATTAACAATGAAAATAGAATAAAGGACGACAATTAGTCGTCCTTTTTTATCATTTATTAAACTTCTTGAGAATCTATTTTTACATCTCCGTCTACCTTTTTTACTTCAGGTACAGATAATCTTTCATAGAAAGCTGCTATTGTAACTTGAACATATGGAACTAACCATAAGATACCAATACCAAAAGGTATTGCGGCAAGTATAGCCCATCCGATGAAAGAAAGTTCAGTAAGGAATAAATCTCCTCTGTGTCCTTTCATTAAATCTTCACTTCTTTGAACACAATCTTTTGTTGATAATGTTGGATTATCAAAACAAATATAATATGATAAAGAATAAAGAAGACCTCTAGCTATGCCATAAACTATACCAGTAAGATAAAGTATAACTGATACTATAATTAAAACAGTATAAGCTGTACCTGTTATAGCAGATGTTTTAGCTGGAGCTGCAGTAACACGAGGTGTTGTTATACTAGTTGTTGAAATAGAAGCAGATGTAGCAGAAGTTAATTCAGCAGTTTCTTTCATAGTATATTCGGCAGCACTAGCAGCTTTATTTATTATTGAAGAATTACTAGAAAAAGCTAATACTACGAAAAGTACTATAGAAGCAATTATGCATAAAATTGGTACAAACATTTTTACGATTGTATACCAAGCAACTCCCCATGCTCTACCAAATCTAGAAAATCCTTCTTTAAGAAAATCAATACAAGAAACATCTTTTCCTCTTTTGATGTTCAAGAAAGAAATTGTTAATCCTAATGCGATAGGAACAGAGATAACTAACCATGCTAATTCAAAGATTAAAGAACCTTTAAGGATAGAAGAAAATATTCCTGCAATTAAACCATATATTAAAGTTATAAGTACAGCAGTTCCCCATTTTCCCTTTAAAGCTTCTCTAGCTTCTTGTCTAAGCTCTGATGGTGGCATAAAAAACTCCCCCTTTCATTTGTTAATATCTATTATTAAAAATTAATAATATTCTTTAGTTATATTTATTTTTTATTTCTTCAATTTCATCATAATGATTGTTTAGTATATCTAAAAATACATCAGCTATTTTAGGATCAAATTGAGTTCCTTTATTTTTTTCTATTTCTTGTTTTACTATGTCTATAGGTAAAGAATCTCTGTAAGTTCTCTTAGATGTCATTGCATCAAAACTGTCTGCAACAGCAGCAATTCTTGCTAAATAAGGAATATCTTCACCAGCTAATTTTCCAGGATATCCAAAACCATCGTATCTTTCATGATGATGCTTTACAATTGGAATTATATCTTGAAATAATGAAGCATTAGATAAGATGTGTGCACCAATTGAAGGATGGTTTTTAATTTCTGAATATTCATCATCAGTAAGTCTTGAAGTTTTTAATAAGATACTATCTGGAACTCCAATTTTACCAATATCATGGAATAAACCACCTATTTTTAATTTGTGTAAATCATCTTCAGAAAGATTTAAATATTTACCAATTAATTCAGAATATTCAGACACTCTATCTGAATGTCCTCTAGTATAAGGATCTTTAGCTTCTACTGTATATCTAAGTGTTTGAATACTTTCTAAATATGCTTTTTCTAATTTCTCATTTGTATCTCTTAATTCGGCATTGATTTTCTTTATCATGTTCATCTGTTCAATAGCTTTAATACCAGATTCAACTAATAAAAGCAACTGATCAAATTTATCACTTTTTTCACAATAACCTTGTATATCTAATCTTTTGATAGTTTCTAATGGTGGCGCTAAATCTTTATGCCCTGTAAGTAATAAAATATATAACTCTTTATTAAACTTACGGATTTCTTCAACAACTTGATCACCATGTATAGGTGTCATAATAAAGTCCAAAAGCATTAAATCAAAGTGTTCTTTTTTTACTAATTCTATAGCCTCTAAAGGATTAGTAACTCCAGTAAACTGATATCCAGAACGCTTTAGAAAAATAGATAAAGAATCTAATATACCGGATTCATCATCTACTACTATAATTTTATAACCATTAGAAGATTGATCTGTTATGTTTTTTCTCATAAAAACACCTCCTAAAAGATAACATTATTATATTAATAAAACACAAGAAAAGCAAGAAAAAGAACAAAAAATGTTATAAAAAAGAATAAAAAAAGATACTATATTACATATAGTATCTAAATTATAAAATTATGCAGGTATTGAAATAATAAATTTAGTTCCAAAGCCCTCTTTAGACTCGAAAGTAATGTTTCCATTAAAATGAGCTCTAATATTTGAATATGACATAAATAAACCTAAACCAGTACCATTTTTACCTTTAGTAGTAATCATCTCTTTAAAAAGTTTATCTTGAACAGAATCTGGAATACCAGAACCGTAATCTTGTATAGAAAACTGAATATCATTTCCTTTTCGATCTATTGTAAAATCAATTTTTTGATTTTGTTTGCCATTATAAGCCTGAATAGCATTAGAAATCATATTGTTTAAAACCTGAACAAAACTATTTATATTTCCTTTTATAGAAATAGAAGGATCAACTAGCATATGTATATCTAAATCAACTAAAGCATTTTTTAACTCATGTTTCATTAAAACATCGACATATTTTACCGCTTCACTAATTGTAAAGGAAGTGCTACTTTCATCAGAAAAGTTAACAGCTTGTCCTTTAACAGCAGTTATAACATCAGACATATATTCTGTATATTCTTTAATTTTATAAATCCATTCATTCATGTCTTTAACAATAGCATGGTGATCTTCATTTGTAACTTCAGGATCTCCAATGGAAATATCATATTCTTTTGTTAAATCAAGTAGACCTTCAGCTGCTCCAGATATAGACATAATAGGTGTCTTTAAGTTGTGAGCAATACCACCAATCATTTGTCCTAAAGAAGCCAAACGCTCTTTTTCCATAAGCATGCTTTGGTTATCTTCAATAGTTTGCATATCTAATATATGCTGAGTGACATCTTTTAATAGTATAAGATTACCAAGAAAAGAATCTTTAGAAAAAATACCATTAACTTCAATATTAAAATATTTATCATCAATTTTAAAGTCTTTTTTAAACTGATATGTCTTTGTGTCAGATTTACATTTTTCTAAAAGTTTCATAATTGCATTAATATCTGCAGTGCTAAAATTAGCATCTTGAATTAAGTCTAAAAATTTTATATTTCTTACAGCATTTGAAGTTAATTTAAAAGTTTTTAAAAAAGTTTCATTGAAATCTGTAATTTTATTGTCTTCATTTACAACTAAAAAACTATCAGACATTCTGTCAACAACTCTTTGCATTGCAATAGGAGTACTTTTTAAAAATCCAAATTTAAAAATAGCAATAGCGTAACAAAATATTGCGAAAGCGAAGGATATTGGAGTTACATATACTGTCATAGGAATTATTCCAAAAGTACCAAGTAAATTTACAATAATAGGAAGCAAAGAACCTACTACTAATAAAATGGACTGTTTAGAAAAAAAACCAGCGTTCTTAAATGAGTATTTTAAAAGCAATATCAAACTTATTATTAAAAATAAGTAAGAATATATAGAATGAATAGTCATATAAGGACCAAATATAGTTTCATTTAGATTTAACGAATAAACTTTATAAAATAAATGATGTTTACTATTAGTCCATAATACAAAAAGCGATATTATAGGTATAAGAAAAAGTAAAAGATACTTGTCTTTAAATTTGATTTTTGTATTAATAAAAATTAAACTAGTAAAAAATATTGCAATTGGTAAAAAGCAAGTTCCTATATACATTAGATATTCAAAGTATATTAGAGGAATTTTTAAATATAAATTTAGCCAATATTGTAGTACTAAAAATAAACATATCCAAAAAAGAATGACTAAATCAATTATGAAAGCCGTTTTTATTTGGCTTTTTTGTACTTTTTTATTAATATAAAATATAAAAATCACAATAGCAATTAATATAATTTCTAAAAATTTTATATAGTTTTCCATTTTTACTCCTTTACTTAGTATTTAAATATCCAATATCTTCTAGATATTTAAAATAGTTTTTAATATAATTTACATCTATATATGGCCATGAGAAACCAAGTTTTTCTAGATATGTTTTAGAAAAATCACATTGAACTTTTACTTTAGATTCATATTCTAAATGTTTAGTGTTTTTATTAAAATCATTTATTATACCCTGAATATATACTTTTGTATCATCATTTAAAAGTAATTTGTTGATGGTTTTTATAAAATTTTCTTCACTAACAATATTAATTTTAATACCAATGCTATTCATCATTTTAAATAGTCTATCTAAATAAACTCTTTTTTCATTCATAAGATGAAAAACAGTATATTTTTTATTAAAATGTTTAGCAATTTTAATAATTGCATCTCCACAACAATCAATAGGAGTAAACTCAGCATATAAATTTAGCATGTAATCAGGAACTTGACCGATTTGAAGAAATGATTTAAATCTATTTACAAATGCATTTTCAAAGTGGTTTTGTTGAAATTTTCCTTCTGAAAATCTACTTGTTAAATTCCCCATTCTTAAGATTGAAGCTTGTAATTTTGAATTTAGGATTGCATCTAATACAACACACTCTGCTTCAAATTTGCTTTTAGCATAAAGACCTTCAAGGTTTTGTCCAATATATAGATCTTTTTCGCTAAAATTGACATCTGTTTCAAAGTTGTTTTCTACATTTGAACCATCTGCAAAATTATTTCCAGAAACGCTTAAAGTAGATATATGTAACAATTTTAAATTGAATTTAATACAAAAATTCACTATATTTTGAGTACCCAGTACATTTGCTTTTTCAAAATCTTCGTACATACCATAATGTTTAACTAGTGCTGCTGAATGAATTACAGTTGAAATGTTTTTTCCTAAACTAGAATAGGTTGATTCTTTTAATCCAAAATTTTCTAAAGTCAAATCACCATCAATGAGTTTAATTCTATTACCAACATATTTGTCGTATTTTTTTCCAAAATAGAAATGAAGAACATTATATAATCGTTCAATAGGAGTCATTTGATTTTTTTCCCTTATTAAACAATATATTATGCCACTTTCTTTTTTTAGAAAACTATCCAAAATATGAGCACCTAAAAAACCAGTAAAACCAGTTAATAAAATATTTCCTACTGATGTTTCTGATATTTCTAATGGTTCTGACAAGGTGTTTTTGCATAAAATAGAATCATATTTTGAATAATCATAAAAATTATTAACTAACAGTCTTTTATTATTTTTTTCATTATTTATATGTGCTGATAAAGTTTTGATAGTTGAATACTTAAAAATATCAGCATAATCTAAATTTATATTATTACTTAAAGCCTCAATTTGTATTTTCATTGCTGTTAATGAGTCACCTTGTAAATCTTTAAATAAATCGTCTGAAATACTAATATCATCTATATTTAAAACTTTCTTAAAGATATTAAATATTTTTATTTCTGTATTTGTTTTTGGAATTTCAATCTTTCGTGTCCTTTTAACTTTTCTAAAATCTGAAGGAAGATATTTTTTGTCAATTTTACCATTTATATTTAGTTCAAAGTGATCTAATTGCATAATGTATGAAGGAATCATAAAATAAGGTAAACTATTTTGTAAGTATATCTTTAAATCATTAATATCAATTGTTTCATTAGAAACAAAGTATGAACATATTACTTTTGAGTTATTAACTTCTTGAGTGATTGTAGTTGAATATTTAATGTTAGGATATGAAAGTATTTTTGAATCAATTTCATTTAATTCAATTCTAAAGCCTCTTACTTTTACTTGATTATCAATTCTTCCAATAAACTCTATATTACCATCTGGAAGCCATTTAACTAAATCGCCAGTTTTATATATTTTTCCTTTACCAAAAGGATTATTTATAAATTTTTCTTTTGTTAATTCTTGATTATTTAAATACCCATTTGAAACACCATCTCCACCTACCCAAAGTTCTCCCGGAACACCTATAGGACATAAATGTCCTGAAGGAAACACAACATAACATGTTGAATTAGATATAGGAGAACCAATTGGCACAGTATTTTTAAATTTATGCTTTGGTACATTATAACAAGTTGAGAAGGTAGTGTTTTCAGTAGGACCATAACAATGAATAATGTTTAAATTTGGGTTGTTTTGATTAATCGTATTCATATGTCCAACAGAAACTGATTCGCCACCAGTCAGTAAATTTTTCATATTCATAAAAATCAAAGGATCGGCATCGCCAAGTTGATTAAACAACTGAGTGGTTATAAATAAACTTGTGATTTTATTTGTATCTATGTAATTTTTTAAATAAATAGGGTCAAGTAAATGAAATTTAGTTATAATATGCAATTCAAAACCATTTAATAAAGAACCCCAAATTTCAAATGTACATGCATCGAAAACAATAGAACCTGTTTGCAAAATATGTTCATCTTTATCAAAATTTATAAATTTATTATTTTTAACTAATCGTACAATATTTTTATGGGTTACCATTACACCTTTTGGGTTTCCTGTTGAACCAGAAGTGTACATTATATAAGCAATATCATTGCTGTTAGAATTAAAAGTATTTAAATTTTCATTAGCCCCAGAATATATTGAAGAGTTATTTAAATCTATACAATAAGTGTTAATTGAGTAATTAGCTTTATTTACAAAATCTTGAGTAGTTAATAAGTTTTTAGATTTAGAATTAGTTATTATATAATTTATTCGTTCCTTAGGATATGCAACATCTATAGGTAAGAATATTGCGCCACATTTTAGAATTGCAATCATTGATACTATAGCTTCTAACGATTTGTCTAATAAGAGGCATATTATATCTCCATGTTTTACAGATTTTGCAACTAAAAATTTTGCTAACTGATTAGATTTTTCATTTAATTCATGATAAGTTAATTTTTGATTTTCAAAAATTACAGCAATATTATTTGGGGTTTTCTTAACTTGTTCTTCAAATAAATTTACTACAGTTTTATTTTTGGGATAATCAACACTAGTGTTGTTAAAATCGTACAGTATTTGTTTTTTTTCAATTTCAGATAATATGTCTATATCAGAAATTTTAATTCTTTTATTATTTAAAATAGTATTTAGTATGTTTATATAATGTAAAGAAAATCTTTTTATGAATTCTTCATCAAAAAGCTTAGTACAATATTCCAATCTAATAGAAAGCTCATTGTCTACAGGAGTAATATCCAAAGAAATGTCAAACTTTGATATATTGTTATCTGGAATAAAGTATTCTACACTTGCACTATCAAAATTTATCCTAGGATAGCCCTCACTTTGGAAAGAAAACATTGTGTCAAATAATGGATTTCTACTTGGATCTCTTTGGATATTTAAATCTTTAACCAAAATATCAAATGGATAAGATTGATTTTTAAAGCAATCTAAACAAGTAGTTTTAACAATTTGACTAAAACTATCGAAAGATAATGAACTATCTACGGTTGTTCTTAAAGATAGAGTATTAACAAACATACCAATGATATTTGAAAGTTCAGGTAATTCCCTACCTATAATTGGACTACCAATTACAATATCGCTTTGTGAAGTATATTTTGATAGTAATATATAATAACAAGATAACATTAACATATATGGTGTTATATTTAATTCTTGTGCAACTTTATTTATTTTATCAAAAGTCTCTTTAGATAGTTTGGTATGGTAATTAGAACCTTCAAAACTTTGAACAGAAGGTCTAGGGTAATCAGTAGGCATATTTAATAAAGGTATTTCATCTTTAAATTGATTTACCCAAAATTCTCTAGATTTTTTGAATGAATCTGTTTCAAATTGTGATTTTTCCCATAATGTAAAGTCTTTATAATCTAAATTTTTTTCTGAAAGTTTATTATTATTATATAAATCACAAAGCTCCTGTAATAAAATATTTAAAGAAGTACCATCGCTAATAATATGATGCATATCTAATAAGATTAACATTTTATTATTGTTTAATTTAACAACTTTAGTCCTAAACAAAGGAGCAATTGATAAATCAAATGGTTTAACAAAGTCATAATATATCTTATTTAAATCATCTGAAAAAGATTTTTCTAAAGATAAATTAAAATCAACACTATCATCAATAACTTGAACTACTTCATTATTTATAATATCAAAATGTGTGCGTAAAGATTCATGTCTAGTTATTAACTTTTTAAAACAACTTTCTAACTTTTTAATATTCAATTCTTTATTAATAATAACTCCACCAGATATATTATATAGAACAGATTTATCATCTAATTTTGCAGCATAATAAATTCTTCGTTGTGCAGAAGAAATAGGATAATAATCCATTTTTTTTGCTCTATTAATTGTATTAGAAGATATTTGATTTGAAAGATTAAAAGTTGAAATATAATCTGACAAATTCATGATAACGGGATTATCTAATATATCCTTTGTAGAAATTGATACACCAAATTTCTTAAAAACATAGGTAGAAAAAGTTATGGCTGTTAAAGAATCTCCACCTAAAGAGTAGAAGGATTCATTAATGCTAATATCTGAATGTATTTCTAGTATTTTTTTTAATATATCAATAATGCTTTTATCAATGTTATTTCTAGGTGGCATATATAATGTTGATTTTTGAGTAGATGGAAGAGGTAACCTCTTTTTATCTATCTTGCCATTTGGAGTGTGAGGAAAAGCAGACATTTCAACAAAATACTCTGGAACCATGTAGTTAGGCAATTTATTAAATAATTTAACTTTTAAAGCATTTATATCAAAAGATGATGTATTCTTTATATAATAAACACATAAATGTTCAGTATTTATACCAGAAACATACTTTGTAACGATGCAGTCTAAAATATTTTTATCGTTTTTAATTATAGATTCAATCTCTTCTAATTCAATACGCAATCCATGTATTTTAATTTGATTATCTAATCTTCCTTGACAAACAATTTCACCATTTGTAAGGTAATATCCTAAATCACCAGATTTATACATTTTATTATTAGAAAAGAATGGATCTTTAATAAAAGAGGCACTAGTTAAAACTTGATTATTAAAATAACCAAGACCAACATTATCTCCTGAAATATATATTTCACCACTAACGCCAATTGGACATAAGCATTTATTTTTATCTAATATATATATATTATTATTATATATAGGTTTTCCTATTGTCATTTGATTTTTTTTAGCTGTGACATCTGTTAATGTTGCAAATACTGTAGTTTCACTTGGACCATAGCCGTTATATATTGTGGCATTTGATAAAGCATGCAATTTTTGAGAAAGGTCAAGTGGTAAAGGTTCACCAGCTAAAGTAAAATATTTAATATTTTTTAAATTAGTTATAATATCTAAATTATTCAAAAAGATTTGGATTCTTGAAGGTGTGCTTTGAATAGCTGTTATATTATGAGTTTTTATTAATTTGTTTAATTCATTAGGCAACAACTGCTGTGAAGTATTAGCAACTACAATAGTAAGTCCACGCTGCAAAGGAATTAAAGATTCAAATATAAAAATATCAAAACTAATAGTGGTTATTGAAACCATAGTTATCGGTTGATCATTTTTTCTTAAGTAAGCAATTTTTTTATTACAATAATTAGCTAAATTACTTAAAGCCATATGATTTAAAATTACGCCTTTAGGTTTTCCTGTTGAACCAGAGGTATAAATTAAATAAGACATATCATAAGGTTTAATAATTGTATTTAAATTTGCAGTATCAAATTTATTAAAATAGGCATCAGTACTCTTGTAGAAAGTGGTATTATTAAATTTTACATTATTACTTTTATTATCAGATAAAATTAATTTTGGCTTACAATCATTAAAAATAAAATTTAATCTTTCTTCTGGGTATTCAGGATCTAGAGGTAAATAAGCTGCTCCGGATTTCAACACTGCCAGCATAGAAATGATTATTTCTAAAGAACGATTAAATAATAAAACAATGATATCATTGCTTTGTATGTTCTTAGTAATTAAATACCTTGCCAATTGATTAGCTTTCTCATTTAATTCTCTATAAGTTAATTTTTTGTCTTCAAAAACAACAGCAATATTATCCGGAGTTTTATTAACTTGCTCTTCGAATAAATCTACAATTGTTTTATCTTTTGGATAATCTACTTTTGTATTGTTAAAATCATAAAGTATTTTATGTTTTTCTTCAGGAGTTACAATTTCAATATTTTTTAAAATAATATCAGTATTAGACATAACTTGATCTACTATTGTTAGAATTCTAGCATGTAAAGCAGCAATGTCTTGTTCTGTGTATTTATCAGTTTTATAATCATAAGCAACATGAAGATTACCTTCGTTGTTTAAATCTAATAAATGAATTTGTAAATCATCTGCACAGCAGCCATTAGTAAGCCAATGAGCACTATAATTTACTCCACTTTCTTCGTCGAAAGTTTTGGTTATTTGGTATGAAAGGACAACATTATATAAATTAGGAATTGAAGAGTCCTTTTTTCTTATATCTTCAAGAATATATTGATAAGGATATCTTTGATGTCTAAATAATGAAATTGTTTTAGCTGAGACATCTTTTATAAAATCTACGAAAGTTAATTCATGATTTAAATTTACTCTTAATGGAGTGGTACTAATGAACATACCAACAGTATTTTTTTGCTCAAAATTTGTTCTATTTAAAATTGGTGTACCAATAACAAAATCATCTAAATTACTAACTCTACCTAAATATAGAGAATATACAGACATGAAAAAATTGTACAAAGAAATATTATTTGCTTTGCAAAATTCATTTATTTTTTTTACTAAACTAATATCAAAGGTAAAATTAGCTCTATTTCCTGCAGAAGAAATATTTGTTGATTTCTTTAAAGAAGGAATAGTAGCGATTTCTGGTACTGTTTTAAAAATATCATTCCAATACTCTTTGTCTTTTAAAAACTTAGAACTTTCTAAATATTTTTTTTCATCATTAATATACGAAATATAAGAAGGATGTTCTTTAGTAGAATAAGTATTATTTTTAATATTAGAATAATTAAGCATTACTTGCTTAACAACTAGTCCTAAAGACCAAGAATCACCTATAATATGGTGAGCACTTAAAAAGAAACCACCATATTGATTTGGTAATTTAAAAAATGTAAATTTAAAAAGTGTATTTTCTTCAATTTTAAATGGTATCTTAGCAAGTTCTAAAGATTTTTTTCCTATATCATTTTCAGAAGATAGATTAATGGTTTCAACATCAAAAGGAATGTATTCTGTAATATATTGAACACATTTATTATTTTCTTCTTTTATTTTTATTCTCATTGCATCATTTGTTTTTATAACTTCGTTAACAGCTTGGGTTAAAGCCTTAAAATCAACGACTTCAGAAATATATGTGTATCCACTAATATTGTTTATTGAAGTATTTGGATAAAATTTTTCTGTAAGCCATATAGAATTTTGAGGATTAGTTAATGAATATTCCATTATGTAAAACCCCTTTCATTTAGTAATATACAAAATATATAGTTATTATATATTATAATAACTATTTTTTTAGATTTGTAACACAAAAAAAATATTTATGTAACATTAATGTAATATAACATAAAATATAAATACAAATTGTCGAAATTTGCTTATAACAATAAAAAATAAAAAAAATAACAATATTAATTGACAAGAAAAACAAAACATGGTATTATAATAAATGTGTTCAAGAAATGGGTCAGTAGCTCAGTTGGATAGAGCACAGGCCTTCTAAGCCTGGGGTCGGGGGTTCGAATCCCTTCTGGCTCACCAAACACAAAAAGCCATAGCATTAGCTATGGCTTTTTTATATAGTACCCAATTTATCGTTCCTAATATATAAAAAATCATATGTAGGGGCGGACGCCTCTGTCCGCCCGAGCGGAAGTTATTCCGATTTATTTCCTATATTTCAAAAGAATGTGCCGAACATAGTGAAGCAAAAAAAAGAATTGCATAATTTGCAATTCTAAAATTATTTATAATAGGTTTAACCAATTTCTTCGTGCATACATAAATATTATATATGGGGGAATGCAAGAATTAATAACTAGAAGAATAAAGGGAGCTTCTAAATTTTATAAAAAGGAAAAAAATTATTAATTCTTGCAAAATTAAAGACAAGATTAATAAAACTAAATAATTTTAGTTGTTTATATTTAAATATTCTTTTAATTTTTGGGTTTGTTTTAGAATAATGAAATTTCTAATAGACAAAAATATAATATTAAAAATTAAAATTTTGAAAAAAATCATAAAAACCTTAAAATTTAAAATATTGAATAAATATGTAAAAATAATATACTTAAAAAATATAGATGTCAAGAAAAACTTTACGACATAATTTGCCAAAAAACAACAGATGTAACCATACCAGCTAAGTCAGCAAGCAAGGCAGCTGCCAAAACAAAACGGATTTTTTTTACTCCTATAGCACTTGTGTATAAAGCAATTGTATATAAAGTAGTTTCAGTAGAGCCCATTATAGTAGAAGCTATAAGCCCTATATAGGAATCAACGCCGGACTTTTGCATAATATCTGTAGCAATGGCCATGGAAGCACTACCAGAAATAGGTCTTAATAATGCTAGAGGCAAAATTTCTGTAGGAATTTTTAGTAAAGTAAATAATGGATTAAAAAAATTAATAAAAGAATCAATAACACCTGATTCTCTTAAAACATTAATTGCGAGAAATAGCCCTAATAAAGTGGGAAATATATTATATATAATTTTTATACCTTCTTTTGCACCTTCTAAAAAACTGTCAAATACTTTGTTTTTTTCTATAAGCCCATAAACAACAATAATAAAAATAGTAAAGGGAACAGCTATATTAGAAATATAATTAATTAATTTTAACATAATTTCACCTTAAAACTTTTTAGATAATATTTTTCCAAAAAAAATTGCAGTAACAAAAGCAGCTATTGTAGCAACCCAAACAGCCAATATGATTTTAGACGGTTCAGCAGAACCTAAAGAACTACGAATAGCAATAACTGTTGTGGGGATAATTTGTAAAGAAGCAGTGTTAACTAAAATAAACATTGCCATTGAATTAGTTAATGTTTTTTTATTGGTATTTTTTTCTTGCATGGATGAAATAGCTTTTAATCCAAGGGGAGTGGAAGCATTACCTAAACCTAATATATTAGCAATTATATTCATAGAAACTTGTTCTGAAATTTTTTCATCGTTTTTTAAATCTGGAAATAAAAAATTTATAAATGGTTTCATAAATTTTGTTAATTTGCTTATTAAAGAAGTTTTTACGGCTATATTCATTATTCCATTCCATAAACACATTGTTCCGAGAAGAGTTATACAAAGAGAAACTGTTTGTTCGGCAGATGAAAATATTGCAGTATTTACATTGCTAATATTACCAGTATAAATTGCAAAAGCAAAAGCAACAATAATAAAGAAAGGCCATATTTTATTTAACATAGAATCACCTGAAAATAATGTTTATAAAATATATTCTAAAAATAGATAAAAAGAACATGATAATTGAACAAATTTTATTGACTAAAATTGTAAAATATGGTATTATCAATATGGACATAATTTGTCGAAAAATGTAAAAAAACACGAAAAAAGACGAAATAAATAGGAGGTAAGAAATGAAAGCTACAGGAATTGTAAGAAAAGTAGATGAACTTGGAAGAGTAGTTATACCAATAGAATTAAGAAATAAATTTGATATAAAGGTAAAAGATCCAATAGAAATATTTGTAGATTCTAATACAATAGTATTAAAGAAATATGAACCTAACTGTGTATTCTGTGGAAATACTAAAGAGCTAGTTAGTTATAATGATAAATTAGTATGTGAGAAATGTATTGAAAAATTAAATAATAAGGTAAAAGACAATTAGAAATTTCTAATTGTCTTTATTTATAAAATGTTGATAAATTTCGTTTTTAGAAACATTTTTATCTTTAGCAATTTTTTTTATAATATCATTTTTAGAAAAACCTTGAGAAGAGTAAAATTGATAGTGTTCTTCTAAAGATAAAGAATTTATAAAATCTAAATAATCATTTTCAGAATTATTATTTCCCTCTATTACCATTACAAATTCACCCTTAGGATTTTCTATCTTTTGTAGCAGTTCGTTAGCAGTTCCGCTTATAAAAGATTCATGAATCTTAGTTAATTCTTTTGCCAACACTATTTTTCTATTTTCTAATATTTTATTTAAATCTTGAAGAGTTGAAATTAATTTATGAGGAGCCTCATATAAAATAACTGTATTTTTAGAATTTTGTATTTCTTCTAATTTTTGTTTTCTATTTTTTTTATTTAAAGGCAAAAATCCCAAAAAAGAAAAACTGCTAGCATTTAAACCTGAAGAAATAAGAGCAGTGATTAAAGCACAAGCACCAGGAATAGGAACTACTTTTATATTTTTCTCCAAAGCAATCTTTACAATTTCTTCACCAGGATCAGAAATAATAGGTGTTCCAGCATCTGTTATAAGCGCTATATTTTTATTATCTAATAATTTATCAATTAATAAATCAGATTTTATATTTTCATTATGTCTATGGTAACTAATAAGAGGTTTAGATATATTTAGATGATTTAAAAGCTTTAAAGAGTGTCTAGTATCTTCGGCAGCAATGAAATCTACTTCCTTTAAAGTATTAATTGCGCGCAAAGTTATATCATCTAAATTACCTATTGGGGTTGCAACTAAATATAATATTCCAGACATATAAAAATCTCCTTTCACTAAATTTTATTATAAATTTTAAGAATCTCATCAGTATAACTACCATCTGAATTGTATATAATTAAAGGCTGTTCAATGTTTAAAAAAGAATTAGCATTTTTTGTAGCTTTTATTAAAAAGAATTTTGGCTTAGAATTAGTAAATGATTGGACAAATCTTAATTTTTTGGGTTCTAATTTATATTTTTTTAACAAGTAAAATAAATCAGCAAGTCTTTCTGGCCTATGAACCATGTATAAACTACCATTACTCTTTAGCAATTTAGAAGATACAGATATGAAATCTTCTAAATTAGCGGTAATCTCGTGCCTTGCTATTAATTTTTTCTGAGATTCATTTTTTAATCCAGAGTTATCTTTTTTGTATGGTGGATTTGAAATGATAGCATCAATGGAATCATTTTTAAAATAAGAATTAAGATTTTTAATATTATCATTAATAATTTCAAATCTATTATTTAATTTATTTAAATTAATGCTTTTTTGAGCAATATTAGCAATATCTTCTTGGATTTCAACGCCATAAATCTTAGAAAGATTTGTTTTGCCACATAAAAGTATACCAAGTACACCGTTTCCAGTTCCTAAATCTAAGACAATAGATTTAGAACGGATTTCTTTGGCAAAATCAGAAAGCAAAACACTATCAATACCAAAACAAAAGCCATCTTTATCTTGTACTATTTTTAAATTTTTATATTCTAAATCATCAATTCTTTCATTTTCATTTAATTTAATATCCATAAAACCCCTAACAAAATTTTTAAATTTTACATATTATATTACAAATATGTAAAAAAAGCAAAATATACGAGGGGGACCAAAAGGGGTCAGACCCTTTTTGGTCCCCCTCTTGTAAAAGGAGAATGTTAATGGATATAAATAATATTGAAGATACAGAAGAATATAGAGGAGAAAAAAAGAAAAAAGGATTTAAAGTGAAGAAAGATAACACAATAAAATCCTTAAAAGAAGTAGAATGCTTTTTATGGAATTGGAAAAAAGCATGTAAAGGTATATGTTTATATAAATTTTTAAGATAATCCTATTGGATTATCTTAAAAATTAGTCATTTCTAACAAAGATTTCTTTAAAATTCATACATTTATCTTTGAATTCTAAATTTTCTTCGCCATTTATTAAAATTTTAACTCCATTTACTTCATTTAATTCTGTTAAAGTATTAACAATTGAATATATAATTAAACCTTCTTCTTCAACACCAGATGGAGCATTGTTAATAAATTCATTAGAAAAGTCAACATATACTGTATTACCTTTTAAATAAACTTTGTTTATTTTTGTTCCTTCTGGCAATGGAGTTTCTAATTTATCATTGGTAGGTCCTGCAGCTAATAAGCTTAATAATTTCATATATGGATTTTCAGAAAGTTCTTTTACATCTATACAAACTGATTCTGGAATTAAAGTGTTTGTTTCAATACTTTTAAAATAAATAGAAACGATAGTTTTGCGCATTTCATCATCGGACATTTCTTGCTCAGGAGTATATTCATTAATTGTATTTGATGGCTTAGTATATTTTTTTACAATATAAACAACACAAAGACCAATAATTATTAGTACAATTAAAATAATTAAAGTTGTAATAAAAATTTTTTTCTTGTTCATAAAGACCTCCGTAAAAATAAATTTGTTAAATCATATGAAGGACAAAATGTTTTTAGAACAAATAAAAGGCCTTTAAAACAAATAAATAATACAATGTACGGCGAAACCCATGTACGCCTATAAAAACAAAATACAGAATTAATTATAATATGTAGTGGCGGAACCCT
>OIYV01000252.1_pt1 | contig 35159 bp, 36 predicted proteins | sample 1588251 | NCBI WGS metagenome assembly OIYV01 (sample SAMN03283282) | human gut metagenome | biome: human-associated habitat; material: feces | host: Homo sapiens | place: Peru | collected 2012
TTTTTAGTATATATCATTTTTTCTTGCTTTGTCAATCACTTTTTGTTTTTTTATTCAAGAAATTTATTTTTTTATATTTAAAATCTCTCCTAGATTGTATATTTTTTAGATAAATGTACAGAATATATTTGAAATTAAAATGTTTAAAATGGAGTGTGAACTTTTTATGCGTACTGAAAAACACCTAAAATTAACTGGTTCTTCTGAAGTTTCTTGGAAGGATGCTATTGTAAAAACAATCAATGAGGCCTCAAGAACTATCGATTACTTATCTTCTGTTACAATTCTCGAGCAAAGGGCTAAAATTGATGGTAATAAAATTGTTGAATATTATACCACTTTGGATTTGACTTTTACTATTGATGATTCTAGGGGGTGATTTTATGAAACCAATTAATACAAATAAAGAATATCAAGAATATGTTAATCAAAAATCACCCAACTCTCCTATTTTTAAAAACTGCTTTAATAGTTTTTGGGTAGGTGGATTAATTTGTACAATAGGGCAAATTATAATGGAAATTTGTAAATATAGAGGTCTTGATACCGAAATGAGTGCTACTATTGTTTCTATTTCCTTAATATTTTTAAGTGCTTTTTTAACCGCACTTAACATATTTAATAAAATTGGTAAGTTCGCTGGTGCAGGCTCACTTGTTCCTATTACTGGTTTTGCTAATTCTATTGTTTCACCATCTATGGAGTATAAATCTGAAGGATATGTTATGGGAGTAGGTGCAAAAATGTTTACAGTTGCAGGTCCTGTACTTGTATATGGTATTTCTACATCAATTTTAGTTGGGATTTGCTATTTAATATTTATGGGAATTTAATATAAATTTTGAAAGGAACGTGATTAAATGAAAAGATTTGGAGCACAAACACTAAAGTTTGATAATCCTGTAACAATCTTAGAAACTGCCTCTATTGTTGGTCCAAAGGAGGCTCAAGGTCCTATGGCGGATTATTTTGATAAATGTTTAGAGGATGAATTTTGGGAAGAAAAAACTTGGGAAAAGGCAGAAAGTAAAATTATAAAGGAAACTGTTAATATGAATATAATGAAGGCTGGTGTTTCTTCTATTGATATTAATTACTGTTTTGCAGGTGATTTATTAAATCAATGTATATCTTCAAGTTTTGGGGTAAGGGAGCTTCGGTATACCCCTTTATGGTATATTTGGTGCTTGTTCAACTTTTGTTGAAGGAATGCAACTTGCTTCTATTTTTATTGATGGTGGAGCAGCTGATAAGTGCATATGTTCAGCATCAAGCCATTTTTGTAGTGCAGAAAAGCAATTTCGTTTTCCACTAGAACTTGGAAATCAGAGACCTCCAACATCTCAATGGACTGTTACTGGCGCAGGCTCTGCGATTTTATCAAAATGTGGTAATGGACCTTATGTTACTTATATTACCACTGGTAAAGTAATTGATATGGGTATTAAAGATGCAAACAACATGGGAGCCGCTATGGCTCCTGCAGCTTTAGATACATTGATTACTCATTTTAAAGACACAGGTAGAAAGCCTAGCTATTATGATGCAATTTTAACAGGAGATTTGGGTTATATAGGTAAAGAGATTCTTACGGAAATGGCCGAAACAAAAGGTTATAATATTAAATCTAATTATAATGATTGTGGGGTTTTAATGTTTGATAAACAAGCTCAAGACACACACTCTGGTGGTAGTGGTTGTGCCTGTTGTGCTACAATTTTCTCTGGTTATTTGTTTAATAAATTGAAACAAAAAGAATTAAAAAAAATACTTCTTATTGCAACAGGAGCCCTAACGAATTCTACTAGTAGTCAACAGGGAGAAAGTATTCCTGGAATTGCACATGCAATTGCAATAGAAACAGATATATAAAATAAATAGGAGGGAATTATATGGTTCAAGATTTTTTTAATAATTTGGATTGGATGATGCTTGTAAAAGCCTTTGTTGTAGGTGGTTTTCTGTGCATAATTGGTCAAATTCTTATTGATAAAACAAAACTTACTCCTGCTAGAATTTTAGTAATTTTCGTAACTGCTGGAGCAATTTTAGGAGGTATTGGAATATATCAAAAATTAGTTGATTATGCAGGTGCAGGAGCAACTGTTCCTTTAACAGGTTTTGGAAACTTATTAGCAAAAGGAGCAATAAAGAAAGCTGAGACAGATGGCTTAGTAGGTGCTTTTACAGGTGGTACAGCAGCAGCTGCTGGTGGAATTGCTGCCACCATATTCTTTGGTTATATTGCTTCGCTTGTTTCAAAGCCAAAAATGAAAAAGCAATAAAAAATAAACTCTGCTAGGCAGAGCTTATTTTTTATTTTTTATTATATGTATTAATAATATTAATGCTATAAGTGCTCCTATTCCCATTGCAATTAATGCTGGCAATTTGTTTTCTTCTTTTACTTCCACAGTTAATGATGATATAAATGTGTTTATACTATATTCTCTTTTAGTTATTCCATCTTCTGCTGTTACAGTTATTGTTATTGTGTTATTTCCTTCTTTTAATTGATCATTTCCTTTAATCTCAATTGTTGCATTTTCATTTTCTGCCTCTGCTAATACTTCAAGTTGATTTACTTTTTCGTTTATTGTAATATTGTATTTGTAAATTCTTTTTGAAAATATTGGGTATATTTCAAAACCTTTTATTTTTAAGCTCTTTAAATTAGCATTTGCAAGTTCAGTATTATCAGTTTTTGTAACAATAAGTTTGTATTTTCTTTGTGAATCGTCCTCAGCTGTAACTATTATTGTTATAATATTCTCTCCTTCTTCTAATTCAGTATCTCCAGTAATTTGAACTGTAGCATTTTCATCTTCCGCAATAGCTGTAATTTCTAACTGCTCAACATCTAAGTCGACTATTACATAGTATTCTGTTGTTTCTTTATTAAATTCTGGTTCATATTCTATGTTTTCTATTTTTAAATAATTTAGATAATTATTGCTAGATTTTTCGTAAGTATACGCATCTTGATAATATGTTGTTGGTTGTTTTTCAACATTTGTTGGTATTGTTGGTTCTTGAGTTACTTCTGATTCTTGAGGTTCTTCTATTTCTTGCGGTGGTTCAGGTTCTTGCTCGTTATTTTCTGGGGTTTGTTCTGGTTCTTGAGGAGTATTTTCTTCTGGAATAGTTGGATTTTGCGGTTGTTCTGTCTCTGTTACATTATTATTGTCTTCAACTGGAGGTTTTGGGTTTTCTCCTTGAGTCGTATTATTATCTGTTAAAACATTTTCAATTTCAACAGCATTTGCTATAGTGGGAATTATTAAGTTAATTATAATAAAAGTTATAATAAAAATCTTTCTTTTCATATTTTTCTCCATTTATGTATTATTTAATATTTTCTGCACATTTAGATTTGTTAGTTCTTCAGCCTTTTCTTTTCCTGTTATTTTTTCAATTTTTTTAATTCCTTTTTCGAGTAAAGGATATATAGTATTTTTTCTGTGAGTATCTGTCGCTATAAAATTTATTAAATCATTTTTTAATAAATACTTAATTGTTTTTTTCGCTTTTTTTCCGTAAATACCTAAAATACTACCAATATTGCTTTGTATTAAACATCCACTGTCTATAAGCTCTCTTACCTTACTTGGATCTTCCTGTACAAATTTATAACGTTCCGGATGTGCTATTATTGGTATTATGTTGTTTTCTATTAATTTGAATATAACCATATCCAAATATTGAACATTGGTATTAAGTGGTAATTCCATTAGTAAGTATTTACTATTTGCCAATGTTAATAATTTGTTTTGTTTCAATAAATCTATTAGATTGTCTGTTATATACACTTCCATCCCTATGTGTAATTTTACATTTATCTTATCTTTATCAAGTATCTGCTGTAGCTTGTCCTTTAATAGTATAAGAGTATTTGCATTTTGCTCATATGAATTAACTATATAATGTGGTGTTAATATTATATCTGTAATTCCTGCTCTATCGGCTTCTTTTATTAGCATAAATGTTTCTTCAACTGATTTTGAGCCATCATCTACATTTGGAATAAGATGAGAATGTATATCTACCATTTATTGCTCCTTCCTATTATTAAATAGTTCATTCAATTCATTTAATACTTTTTCTTCTTTATTCATTTGTCTGGTCTTTTTTTTAAATATATCTTTTTCTTCATACATTTTATTAGGAGTGTTTCCATAGTAATATGAATCTTCATATTTCTTTGCATTTACTGGCATTTTATTAATTACTACTCCTGCAACTGATGCTCCGACACTTTCTAACCCTTTTTTCACTTTTTGCAGATTGTCTTTTTTAGTTTCATTATGTGAAGCAACAATTATTGTTGTATCTACTAATCTTGATACAATCATTGCATCTGTTACTATTAGCCCTGGAGTTCCATCAAATATTAATATATCAAAAGTTCTTTTTAGTTTTTCAACCATGTTAATCATTCCCTCTGATGCTAATAATTCTGATGGATTTGGTGGAACATTTCCACAAGTTATTAAATATAAATTCTCCACACCTGTTCTTTTTACATATTGTAAAATATCAACTGTTTCATTTTCGCTTACATCCAATAAATAATTAGATAACCCTGGTCTGCTTTCTACTGTAAACATTTTGTGTTGTGTACCTTTTCTCATATCTGCATCTATTAGAATCACCTTTTTACCTGCCTGTGCAAAAGTAGTTGCGAGATTGGCTGACACCCAACTTTTGCCCTCTCCTGGCATTGTAGAAGTAATTAAAATAGATTGTAAATTTTTTTTAGTATTCATAAACTGTATATTTGTTCTTAGTGTTCTAAAAGTCTCTGCAATTGGTGATTTTGGGTTTTTATATGCTATAAGCTCTTTTTTCATTTTCTTCTTCCTCCTCTTTTGTTTTCTAATGAATAATCTGGGATTGTTGTTAATACAAGTAATCCGCCTATTTTTTCTATATCTTGCTCTGTTTTTACCGTATTATCTAACATATTTGAAATTAGTACATATATTACTGATATTATTACTCCAATAAATGCAAATATCATAACATCTTTTATATGATTAATATTATATGGTATTGCACTTGGTTCTGCTCTATCTAATACATATGTATTGCTTATACTATATATATCTACAACTCTTTCGCAGAAAACCTTCGCAATTTCATTTGCAATTTGAGCTGCATAGTTTGGATTAGAATTTTTTACAGTAATCTCTAAAAGTTCAGTATCTTTTACTGATTTTACTGTTACATTTTCTTTAATATCCTCAATTGTTATTTCTGGATTATTTATGTTACTTACAACAGTTTTTAATACATTATCTGTTTTAATAATTTCTCCATAAGTTGAAACAAGCTTTGAATTTAATGTTACATCAGCTTGTGTTATAGAGCCATCTTTTGAATTTTCAGAGCTTTGTGTTAAAACCAATTTAGTAGTTGCCTTATAATCTGGCTCAACTAGAAAATATGAATATGCTACACCTATGATTGCAAATACTAATATTATTAATATTATTTGTGCTTTTCTCTCCCAAAAAATAGTAAATAGTTCCTTTAAATCTAATTCTTCCATTTTTTAAACCTCTTTCATTTGTATTTCTTAAATATTATATATTTAAATTATTTTTTTTTCAATAGTTTTTATTCATTTATTCTGTTTTTGAAATTCTGATTATCTAGAAGTCCAAGAGCTAGCCAAAATAACGGTGCTACTCCTATTGTACTTATATTAAAAAATGCTTGTGCCAAATAGCTAATTATCACACTTAAAGTGATAAATGTTTTTTCTTGCTTTAATATGTTTTTTAGTTTTGGAAATACAATCATACAAAGGAATGTCAAATATATAACTAAAGCTGGAATTCCTAAAGTTACTGCAATATGTAAATACTCGTTGTGTGCTTTATCTATTGAAACTTTAGCTCTTAATATAAAATTTATGCTTGTTTCAGTTAAGTTTTCAAATATACCTTTGTGTAGATTATCTGGTCCAACTCCGAGTATTGGATATTTTCTTATTAATTCTATTACAATTTTCCAAATCTGAATTCTGCTAGAACCCAATTTGTCATCTAATCCTTTTGTTTTTGCTATTGTTACCTCATTTTTTACTTGATTTGTTTTTTGTTTAACTATACTTTTTTCAGGTAAATATAGTAGCATAAATATCATAATAAAACATACTACTAAAATAACTGCTCTTTTAAAGAGCTTTTTATTTTTGTTCTTTATGAGATATATTAGTAAAATAATACTAAAAATTCCAAATGCTATCCATCCACTCCTTGCTATACAAGCTATTAAGCAGAAAAATACTAATAAGCTAGTTATAAAGCTTATTTTATCACCTTTAATAATATAAGTTATTATAAATATTGGTATTCCCATACTTATGAAACTTCCCATAAAATTTGTATTTCCAAAAGTTCCACATGCTCCTTTATTAAATATTGGATACAAGTCATTTGTTGGAAGTTTAATATAATATTGTAATATTCCTAAAATGCTTATTGAAATGTATACACCGTATAAAACATTTAATAGTGTTTTATTGTCTTTGTATTTTAGAAACTTTTTTGCACAGAAGTAGATTAGTATATATGTGTAAAATGCTAGCATTCCTTCCCATCTATTATCAATTCCTAAAATAGATATTTTTATATTGCTTGAACATATTGTACTTATAAAAACTAAAAGTGCAAAAATAAGTATTACATAGTCTTTTTTATCTAACTCTAATTTTTTGTAATTTATAAGCAATAAAATTAACAGAATAGCTCCACCTATTAATAATGTCCAGACCTTTGGTATGTTATATGTAGTATTACCAGGCATTATTGCAATAGGTAGTGCTATTATTAGTATCGTTATGGCTATTGTGATTAGGTTGGTTTTCATATTTGTTCCTTTATAATATATTTAGGTTTTTCAAATGGATTTACCTATAAACCCATGTATATATTTTTATATCTGTGTAAACATTTCTATGAAATAGTTTTTTCTTCTCCTTAGTATCTGCAATTTTTTAGGAAGACGAATTATTTTTCATACGCAAATTATAATAAATTATTATCGTTTTAATTTATATACTATGTTTTTTATAATACTTTTTAAAATAATTATATTTCTTTTTATTGTGTTTTCTTTTACTACATATTTTTCTGCAAGTGTTTCTAAGTCTTCATTTTCAAGTTTTTCAAAGAATTCTTCTCTACTTTTAGGTCTTTCTGTGGACTTTGTCATACTTGGATTATATTTTATGGATTCTTCAAAATCATTTTCAATATATTTTATGTCTTGTTTTATTTTATTAAATAACTCATTGCCTTTTTGTGAGTTAACAATCACTAAAGAAGTTCCTTTATTATCAAACATTTTTGGTACAACATTTTGTATTCCCCAAAAGTCCGCTAAAGTTATGTCTGATTTTCTATTCTTAGATTTAAAATGGCAATTGTAACAAGATTCCCTAAGAATTATTGATTTAAGGAATAATTGCATATATTTATTCTCAAAACTATATTCAGTATATATTTTTTTATTTTCTAACTGGTATTTAAAAGAATATGTTAACCACCCTGTTGTTTTGTTCCTTAAATTAGCATTTGTCAGTTTATATTTTTTTGCATCTTCTATTGATTTTATATATTTCCTCCAAACTTTTGGTGAGGGTATTCCGTGGCATATAATGTCTTGTGTATACAATTTTTCATATTCTTTTGATAAATAAGAATATAACCCTTCAATTTGGCAGGGTGTGCCAGTAAATAGCACACAACGTCCTTCATTTAAAAACTGTCTTACTTTTTTAAATGAAGCTCCTATTTGGCTTTGTACATATTTAGAGCCCCTAAATTTATATAAATCCTCTTTGTTTTCTACATATGAATGAATAACATTAAAGTCTTCATCAAATTGCGCACCAAAAACAACTCCACCCAAATCTAATATTTTTTCTGCCAACAAAGTAAATATTCCACCTGAGGAACTTTGTTTTCTAATATTTTCATTTTTATTTATACATGCATATGCTTTTGGTTGATTATTTACTTTTTCCTTGTGTAAAACAGGACATATTTTTTCGCAAAGGCCACAATTAATGCACTTTTCTTTATTTATAGTTGGATATTGAAATCCGTAATTGTCCTCATCCATTGTTATAGCATTTTGTGGACATACATTATAACAAGCATAGCAACCTGTGCATTCTTTAATCATATTTTCTCCTTTTTTAATAAACTAAAAACAATTTTTTTTATATTCTTTTTGAATAAAAATATTAATACAAAACATGCTATTACTAACCAAATGATATTTATATATGTTTCCATATTATATATATACCAACTACACAATATGAAAATAGTAAGCAGTAATATGTTTTTTACATTAAACTTTAGAAGTATTTTTTTATTTAAAATTTTATATCTTATTAATATATTAATCATAAAGCTTATAAGCATAGATAATGTTGCTCCATTTAGTCCTAATAATTTTATTAATGGGTATGACAGTAAAACATTAAGCATTGCTGATATTAATGCCGAAATAAAAATATTCTTTGTATCTTTTTGAGCATAAAATATATTTCCAATAAAATTTGAAAAAGCATTTATTACAGTTGCAATTAAAAATAACGGAATAATACCTTTTGCTTGATAATATGAATTGTCAACCAACCAAGGGAATATAATATTTACTGTTGGGATTAATAATATTAGACCTATTCCTAAAAATCCAATATATAAATTACAAGCATCTGAATAAAACTTTGCATTTGTTTTGTCATCTATTTTCCTATCGAATGAAATTTCTTGCCAAGCTAACGTAAAACAAGTTGTTATTAGCGTTATAATAACTGCAAATTTATTTCCTATTGCATATATTCCATTATCAGATACTGTTAATACTTTTGATATAACAATTCTATTAAAACTAGTTAATAGCCAAAAAGAAGCAGAATTAATACATAATGGCAATGTATATTTAAACATCTCCATTGTTAAATTTTTTTCTAATAATTCTATCTTTAAATTTTTTCTTAGATTAACTTTTAGCTCTAAATATAGAATTTGAACAATATTCCCTATTATTCCCGCAACATAAAGTGCTGAATAATCTACCTTTGCAAATACAATTAAAACAATGCTACTAATACTTACAAAAAGAGTATTCAAGATTCCTGAAATAGCAAAGTTTTTATTTTTCTCAAATCCTCTTGTTATATACGAAAACATATTTTGCATATTTAAAAAAATTCCATATGCTATTATTAGTGTTAAATATTTTATATCAACAATTTGAGCTACTACTATTCCTATTACTATATATACTATTGTAGACATTGAGAAAACTACAAATCCGCTTAAAATTGATGAATATTTATTTTTTTCTTCATTTTTATCAAACATAAACCTCATTACAGTAGCCCATATATCAAAGAATAAAACAGAAGTTATTATTGTAAGATATGTTATTGACAGGTCATAATATCCATAATCTGTTGTTGATATGTTTTTAGTATATATTGGTAGTAAGAAAAAGGAAATTGCTCTTGAAAGTAAGTTACCTACAAAAAAGATTGCAGATGATTGTAAAAATTTCTTTATACTATTCATTATTTTCTCCTAACGATTCTCTTAAAAAGTTTATAGATGAATTTCTCATTTTATCTAATTTTTGATTAACTTGTCCATAGTCAATATCTTTTAAATTTATTAATTTTTGATTTACAATCATTCTATCTTCCAAATCGAATAATGATAATATACTATTTAGCCTTGTTTGGTATGATTTTGGTGGTATGGCAATAAATTGCTTATTAAAATTAATGGCAAATGCTATTCCGTGGAAGGAATTAGTAATTATATAGCTTGCATTAATAAATAATGAAATAAAATCATTAGGAGTAGCATATGAATAACTCTTATTAACTATTTTTGAATGTATAAAGTCTAAACCTACTTTTACAATTTTAAGATTTCTTCCTTTAGCTATTTCTTGAGCATATTTTAAAAGTGTTTTATCTCTTCCTAATATATATAGTAATAAATATTTTTCTTCATTTACTTTTTTATTTGATATATTTATCCATTCTTGCCTAGGTATTAATAATGTAGGGTCTAAAACGACCTGTACCTTTAATCCTAAATTTTTAATTGCACTTTTTGCAGATAATTCCCTTACACTTATAGAATTATACTTCTTTAATAACATTTGTATATTTTCTTTTTCTTCTTCCTTAAAATTATCCATACCAATACTTGCTGCATATGATATTTTCTTCACATTATTAGGTACAAAATCTAGATAATAAACTTTATCAATTCCTTCATTATAATTTGAATTCCATACTTGATCGCTTCCAGTAATGTATGCATCTGCATTAATATAGTTATCATTTACCTCTTCAAATGAAGTACATTCTTTAGGTGTTAAGTTAATATATTGTGTTAAAAATTTTTCAAATTTGTTTTTTATAATAATATTTGGTATCATTCTATATATAATTGAGAGTATTCTATATATTCTATTTTTTATTGTTGTTTTTGCTTTATCTGATTTAAATAATAATTTATTATTTTCTAATCTTCTTTGTTTATAATTAAGTATTTCTACATTAAATCCTAATTTTTGTAGAATAGTCTGTGTTGCATATACTTGCAGTGCTGTTCCATAATTACATACCTTCAGAATTGTTGCTACTATAACTTTTTTCATTTATTTCATTTTCCTTTCCTATATTTGAGTTTTTCCATTTTATTCTAGTATTAATTTTTAATAAAATTATAATGTATAAATACTTAGTTATAAAATATCCAAATATTATCTGAGCATTAAATGCAAAACATAGTACCAAATACATTAACATATATAGATGCATTATTTTAAATTCTAATTTATTTGTATTATTCATTTTATAGTTACACAAAAATGCCAAAGAAACACAAATACACGTATATAGAACTGGAAAGTATGGAAAATAGCAATAACAATTACCAATCATTGGTATAATTAAACTTGTTTGATCTTTTCTAAAATAGTTATAAGTATTAAAGTATACATTTGTTCTATCTGTTTGATCTATAAATTTGGAAACATAAGGTATACTTCCTAAGAAGTCATTAAAAAATGTGTGAATTGTTATTTCATTTTCATATACATCAGCCATATCTATTGATTGTGCTACTAGCCCAACACCTGAAAAGTAATAATCAAATTGTTGAGAAAGTTCTTGAAAAGTGCCGTTAATTACATTGGTAGAATTCTTTAATTTACCTGATAACTTATATATTGATATACTCATTATCGATATTATTGCTACAAATATAATTGGTACAATAAGTGCTTTAGATATAGTAGGATATAATTTCACTAATGCATAAATGATAATTACAGTTGAAAACACCATTGTCCATCTGCTTGTTCCCATCATAGATGCTAAGTATACAAAAGATATTAAATAAGCTAAAAAAATATATATTTTCTTATTGCTTTTATTATGTTTTTCTGAAACGATGGATAGCAGTACAAAGTAAGAGAATATTTTTGTAATATACAATAAAATTAATATCAGTCCAGTTAGTACTCTTTGAATCTCCGGTGCTTCATACAAATTGTCAATTATAAAAAAACTGTTTATCTTTAATAAGTTATAATTATTTGTAAGAATTATGACAAGAATTGATATTATTATTACCGAAACAAGAGTTACCTTATTTGTACAAAATTCTATCTTATTATTGTTTTTCACATTAAAAGTAGAAAGTCTTACCATAATAGTTGAAACTGCATATGTTGCAGCCAGTTCAAAAATCATCAATTTAATTGCTAAATTAAATTGATTAACTGTGGGTACTGGTCCAAAATAGATATACTTATCATATATACTAGCAATCAAAGGAGTTATAACATATCTAATAAAAGTAATTATATATATTAATGTTATTGCGAATTTATATTCTTGTATTTTTTCTCTTGGGGTAATTATGTTAAATGCTATTAAAACTATTAAATGTGAAATTGGTAAATATATTAATTCTATCTCATTTTTTATAAATATCCCCATATAAATAATAATAATAGTTGTCAATATGTTAATTATGACTAATAATTTATTTTCGCTATTTTTTTCTTCTTTCAATTTTTTCTCCTATTTTTAAAAAATTTTATCTTTAGATGTGTTATTAATCTTAATAGTTTTACTTGTTTTTTTGAAATAAAAACAGTAGTTGCTTTATATATAATCCTTTTTTTTCTGTTTTTTATCATTGTATATGTTTTATTTTTTATGCTTTCTTGTGCAAATTTTACAATATTATTGTTTTGTAATAATTGAATTGTAAATTCATTAATATATTCTTTTTTATTAGTACAAAGACTAGCATTATGTACATACTCATTGTACAGTCTGTATAGTTGCATTCCAATCAAATACTCTTTTATTGGGCTATTACTTTTTAAAATTGTATCTATTTCTATTTGCCAATTATCTACTAAATTTTCTATTTTTCTGTAAGAAACAGAATTAGTATTTTCATAATAATTGTAAATTGGATAATCTATTATTCCTATTTTTATATTTTTATTATTAATAATAGTTCTAATATTAAAAAATACATCTTCCCCCATTTTTGTTTTATTAAATCTTTCATTTTTTATACAACTAGCCCTGTACAATTTTCCCCATATAGAAGAACCTATATTTTCAAAAAAATACTCATATATAAAGTTTTCTGTAATATTTGTATATTCCCCTGGCTTTATCATATAATTTTTTAGTTTACTTTCATCTTTTTTTACAATAAAGAAATTACCACATAATATGTCTAAATCTTCATCTTTTATATTCTTATATAGTACTTCCAAGCATTCTTTCTCTAAATAATCATCCGAGTCAATAAAAAATATATAACTTCCACTAGCTTCTTTTATCCCAATATTTCGTGCTTTTCCCACTCCACCATTAGGTACAGTTATTATTTTCATATTAGCTAAGTAATTCTTTTCTTTTAAATCTTTTAAGATTTCTTCTGTTTTATCTGTTGAGCCATCATTTACAACAATTATTTCATAATTGCTATAAGTTTGGCTTATAACAGAATCAATACATCTCTTTATAAAATCTTGTGAATTATATGCTGGTATAATTATGCTTATTTTATCGTCTTTCATAATCCTCCTTTTAGAATTATTTTAAAACTTTTTTATAAAATTGTTTTCTTTTTTCATTTAATATTTCTATTGAAAAATCTTTGGATTTTCCAAAGTTAATTTTTGCTTGATTTTTCAAATCTTCTACTTTGATGTTTTCTAATATTTTGATTAAATCATCTTTATTATTTTTTTTGAAGATATATTTTGAATCAATTAATTCTGGTATGCCACCTGCATTAGATCCTATACATAAGCAAGCTCTACTCATTGCTTCAATTAAAGCTCTTGGCATTCCTTCTGTTCTACTTGGTTGTATGTATATATCTATCTCTGTGTCCAACCAATTAAAAACGTCTTTATGTGGAACCGAATTAAATATTTGCACAAAATCAGCTACTTTGTTTTGTTCAATTACTTTGTTTAGCCAAGTTTTATCTCCATTACCCATAATTTTATATACATATTTTGTGCCATTTCTCCTATTTATTTTACTTATTGCTTTTATAACTGTATCAAATCCCTTATACTTCATATTTAAAGTTCCTAAGGTTCCCAAAGTAATAATATTATTGTTTGTATTTATTTTGTTTAATCTATTATCTATTGCTTCATTTTCTATTGATATATCAACATCAGAGCATCCTATTTGATATCCAGTAGTAGGGTATTTGTTTTGAAGATATTTATTAGTGACATACATTACATATTTTGATTTTTTTAATAATTTTCTTGTATATATATACATTACTGGAGCAATGATTTTACCCTTAAAGCTATGATTGCTCAAAGCATCTAAAGGGCATCCAACCATTTCCACAAAATATTTTTTATTATATTTTTTTGCATATTTTATTGCATATCCTCCTGCAAATCCTGGTAGTCTTGCAATCACAATATCTGATTTTTTTACTTCATCACTTATAATTTTTTTAGCTTTATGTGAGTCAAACAATATTCCTTTTAATGTTGCTAAATTTGGGATTGAAACAATATTAACTTTTTTATGTTTTATTTCTTCTAAACCCTCTGTTTTTTCGATTTTTCTTAACCTATTTAATAAAGTAAATTCATCTCCTAGCCAAAAGTATCTTTCTATTAAATTATCTGATAAAACACATGCATAATATCTATTCTTATTATCTACATATGTTGGTCCATCATGGCAAAATAACACTTTCATTATTTTTCTTCTCTTTCTAAAATTTTATTATAAATATCTAGTGCCTGTTCTGCAGATAATTTACTATTTATATTTACAATAAATTTTTGCCCATTTATTGCTGTTTCTTTAGCTTCATCATAGTGTTCCATAACATATTCCATCTTATCTGCTAAGTTTTTTGTATCTTTAACTTTAAATAAATATCCTGTTTGTCCTTCTTTAATAAAATCTGGGAATCCTCCTATATTACTTGTTATAGTAGGTACCGCTACTGCCAGTGATTCTCCACAACCTCCATAATTTTCACTTCTAGATGGATGAATAACTAAATCTAAATCTTTATATAATTCTATAATATTTTCTTTAAATCCTGTAAATATAACATCATTTCCGCATTTTTTCATTGCTCTTTTTTTTATTCTTTCCATATATTTTTCAGATTTTGGAGCTGGTCCACCTATTATAATTGCTTTAACATTATTATGTTTTTTTCGTAATATTGCAAAAGCATCTATAAAGTCTTCGTGTCCCTTTATTCCTTTGGTTTTTAGCATATAGTATTTAGGTTTGTACAAATAGCTAACTGTTCCTATTAAAAAATCTTCCTCTGCTATGTTAAATTCTTTTCTTAATTTTCCTGTTCTCTCTGCTTTTTTTGCATATTCATTAAATTCTCCGGCATAATATCCAAAAAATATTTTATCTTTAGGTATTCCCGCTTTTTCATATATTTCACATGTCTTTTTACAGCTTCCTGCCCAATAATCATTTTTTTGTTTTAACATTATCTCTGCATACTTAAAGAAAATATTTTCCAAGTGCAATGGTCCTGGAACTTGAAATAGTCTTGGAATTTTTGTATTTCTTAAAGATAATCTTACGAACATAATATTTGTGACAAAATGGCAATGAATTATATCTGGTTTGATAGTATTTATTATTTCTATAATTTGTTTTCTTTTTTTAAAAAATGTCCATGGCTTTTTTACAGGTAATGATGCATCAAATTTAATAACATCTACATTGATTTTTTTGTATTCTAATGCAAAACCTTCACAATCATTAGGCATCATTACTGTAATATCTACGCCTATTTTTTTTTGTTCTCTAATTTGCTTGTATGCCCATGATGCTCCTGTATTTGTTTTTATAATATGTAAAACTTTCATCTTAACTCCTATATAATGGGAAAAATTTTGAATTTATATCAAAGCCAGTATCATTTTTTCGCATTTCCACTAATTCATCATATATTTCTTTATTAAAAATCTTTTGGCCTATATAGAAATCAACTATTCCATTCGGTGCAAAGCTTTTTTTATATTTATAAATTCCGTCATCATCATTTCCATATCCCCCACCTAATATAAAGTTTTTAATATTTTTTGAATATGCCCATTTAATAATTTCATACTTTAAAAAATCATTTGGTCTTAAATTAAAATATTCATCAAGTGTTCCTCCTAAGTACGAATAACAATTATTCTTTGAATATATTACCATTTCTGTTGAAATTATTTTTCCTTCATATAAAACATTAAAATATACAGTATTATCCTTCATTTTATTTAAAATTTCAAAAAACTCTTTTGAAAAATAGTATTCATCTTGAGCATTATTTCTTTCCATTGTTTTATAATAAATTTCTAAAAAGTTATTTATTGTTTTGGCTTCTTCATCTATCTCAATTTTTAACAAGTTTTGGTTGGCTTTTTTTATATTCTTTCTTACCTTATGTTCAAAATCCATAAGCATTTCTTCAGGATTTAAGTTTAACTTTCTAATAATATTATGTTTAATATTTTCTTTTTTTCCATCATATTTGCTTTCATAATGTTCTAATAAATGAAATCTTACAAATTCGCATATTATTCCATTATTTTTACAATATTCATTATATGTATTATTTACTTCCTTATAATTCTCTCCTTCAATTATAAAACCTCCATATCCATATGGAGAAGTAACATCAAAGTATTGTCCCTTTTTAAAGATATTTCTAAATTTTTCTATATTTGAAATATCTCTTTTCAAAATTACATTTATGGCTCTTGTTTCTCTATCATTATAATAGATTAATAAAGGCTCACCATCTCCGTGATATTCAAACGCTTCTACATATTCTGGTAAATAAAAGACATCATAATTATTAAAACTTTTTACTATTTCATTCCACTTTTCTTTTTCTTTTAATGTTATAATTGATAAATTATTTTTCATTCTACTCTCCCAATAATGTTTTTAATAACTTACACATATTAATAAGATCTTTTTCTTCAACATCTTGATGTACTGGTAAATTTAAAATTCTTTTTGATACTTTATTTGATATATCATATTTTTCATTTCTTAGTTCTTCAATCATAGTATGATATAAACTCACTACTCCGAATCCCTTTTCATTTAACTTGTGATATAATTCATTCTTGTCTTTGCTTTTTATTAAAATAGGATAAGTTTGTGGTGTTTGATTTTTATACATATCTATTGGTCTTAAAATCTCTATTTCTTTTTCCTTCTTTAATTCTGTTTCTAATATTTGTGCATTTTTCTTTCTTTTCTCTGCTATTTTTCTAATATCATATTCTAACAAATTATAGAAGTTATTTGTTTCTTTTAATTTTATTATATTATTGTTAATTCTTACCATTCCTCCATCAGAATATGGTAGCATTTTATGCAAAGAATATAATGAAGCATCCGAATACATACCGCACTTATTATCTATATAATCAGTATATAATGCATGTGCACAATCTTCAATTATTATAGCATCATTTTTTTTAGCAAATACAACTAAGTTTTCAATATTTTTATCCACATATCCAAAATAATGCACTAATAATACTACAATTTTTCCTTCTATGCTCTCAATGTTTTTTTTATATTCGTCCAATAATATGTTTATGTGTTCATCAATTGGATAAAACCTATGCTTAATATTGTTTTCAACAATAGGGTCATAAATTCCACTTCCTTCTCTTGGTGAATATCCTATAAATGCTGGAACAAGTAAAGTAAAATCTTCATAAATGCTTTTTATATATTTAAGTATTTCTGAAAAACCACTTCTTGCATTTTTATAATAAATTATTTTATTATTATATTTATTGATATCTTTTGCTGTTTTTCCTATAATTTCTTGCATAAAGTAATCCTTTCTACTTTAAAATCTTCTTTATTATAGAATTGAACTGCACCTGAATTCCTTTCTGTTACTATTAATTCAATTTCTTCTATATTATTTTTTTTAGCAATTTTATAAATTTCATCTATTAATTTTTTTCCTATACCCTGTTTTCTATTTTCTTCATTAACAATGAAATAATTTATATGATATCTCTTTTTATTATTAAGATTTCTTTCATAAGCCCATATAAAACCTACCATTTCTTCTTTTTGAAAAGCTCCTACTATAAAAGCAGAACCATCATTTATATATTCTAACATATTATTATATATTCCCTCAATTCTTTTGTCTGTATTATCTATGTAGTTTGCTTTTAACACTTGTCCAATATAAGTTTTAAAATCTTTTTCATAAAGCTTTGCTAAATCTTGATCTATCAATTTGATTTCTATCATTTTTTCCTCTTTCTACATCCAAATTTGACATAATATGTTCTTCTCCTACTAAAATATTGTCTTTTTTAATAACTTTTTTTATTGTATAAAAAATAATATAAATATCCTCGTTTAATGTAATATTATTTATATAATCTTCATCAATTTTAAATCTTTTGCTCCACTCAGTTGTATTTCTTCCATTTATTTGTGCTAGTCCTGTTAATCCCGGTCTTACATCATGTCTGTGTCTTTCTTCTCCTGTATAATACGGTAAGTATTCTATAAGTAATGGTCTTGGTCCTACTATTGCCATTTCTCCTTTTAATATATTCCATAATTCTGGTAATTCATCTAAACTTGTACTTCTTAAAGTTTTACCAAATTTTGTTAACCTCTCGGCATCTGGTAGTAGGTTACCATTTTGATCTTTTTCATCTGTCATAGTTCTAAATTTATATAGTGTAAATATTTTTTCATTTTTACCTGGCCTTTTTTGCTTAAAAATTATTGGTTTTCCTAGTTTTATTCTAACTAGTAAGCCTATTATAAGCATTAATGGACTCAATACTATTAATGCTATTAAACTTAGAATAAAGTCTAACATTCTTTTTATGTATTTTGCATACATTGCTATTCCCCTTTGTTTTTCTTTAATATTTCTCTTGCAAATTCACGCAGTTCTCCTAAATGATTGTCTAAAATATTTTTTAATATTTCCAAATCTAATTCTTGGTATTCGTGTACTGCTACATTTCTAAAGCCTATCATTCCTTGCATTTTTTTTGTCATTTCTTTATCTATTATATTGTTATCTTGTAAAATTGTAAAAGCTCCTTTTCCGCTTTGTGGTGCTCCTAAATTTCTTACTGAAATTATATGCATAGCAATATCAATTACTGCTTGGCAAGCTCTTTGTAAGTTTAATACAATTATATCTTGTTTGTTAAAGTCTTTCAGTGTTTCTAATTTTCCATCATATACATTATTTATTCTTTTTATACAGTTTTCAATTATTGTGTATTTGTTAAATATAACAAGTTCATTTTCCATATAATGTACCTCCATTTTTTATTTTATCTATTATAGGTTTTCTATCTTCACTAAATAATAGATAATTACTGTACATTTTTAATTTGTACATTTCAAACTCATACTTGTTTTGGCAATATAATGTTTTACCAGATAGAAGTATTTCATATTTAAAATCCTCATTTATGGTATCTAAGTTTATTAAATGAACATCTATGCCTATTACATCTTCTATTTTGTTCTTTATTTCTAACATTTTTTTAGAACATAATTCTTCTTTGGTTTTTATAGCAATATCTATATCGCTTATATCTTTTTGTTTTCCCCTTGCATAACTTCCAAAAAGAATAATAGCTTCTATTGTTGTTATTTCTTGCATTATTGTGTTCTTAACCTTTTCTATTATCTCGCTACTTTTCACTTTTCCTCCCAAAAATTCATAAATTATATAAATAAGTTTTTTATTGTTTTAATTACTCTTTCCTGCTCCTCTTCTGTCATTTTTGTATCACTTGGCAAGCATACTCCTCTTTCAAATATGTCTTGTGAATTACTTCCTTGTTCTGCTGTTGTTATAAAATCACAGTTTGCAAATACCGGTTGCAAATGCATTGGTTTCCATATTGGTCTTGATTCTATGTTTTCTTTTTCTAAAGCTACTATTATATCTAGTGGTTTTATTTTTGAATTTTCATCTAATAAAATTGCAGATAACCAATGATTTGGCTTTGTATTTTTTAAGTATGGTTGCATTTTTATTTCAGGTATATCCTTAAATGATTTTTGGTATGTTTCATAAATTTTTGTTTTCTTTGCTATTCTTTTATCTAATACTTTTAATTGTCCTCTTCCTATTCCTGCGCAAATATTGCTCATTCTATAATTGTAACCTATTTCTTTATGTTCATAATGTCTCTCTGGCTCTCTGCTTTGTGTTGACCAAAACCTTACTTTTTTTATCTTTTCTGCATTATTTGATACTAGCATTCCACCACCACTTGTTGTTATTATTTTGTTTCCATTAAATGAATATATTCCAAATTCTCCAAATGTTCCTGTTTGCTTATCATTTAATGTTGCTCCTAAGCTTTCTGCTGCATCTTCTACTAATGGGGTGTTGTGTTCTTTGCAAATTTCTAGTATTTCATCTAATTTTGCTGGTGTTCCATATAAGTTTACTACTAATACTGCTTTTGGATTTGGATATTTTTCAAATGCTTGTTCTAAAGCCTTTGGATCCATATTCCAAGTTTCATATTCACTATCTATAAATACTGGTGTTGCATCTTGATATATTATTGGATTTGCTGTTGCTGAAAACGTTAAACTTTGGCAAAAGACTATATCTCCTCTTTTTACATCTAGTGCTTTTAATGCCATATGAATTGCCGCTGTTCCTGCTGATAATGCTGTGGCATTTTCGACTTTTACATATTTTACAATTTCTTCTTCAAATTTATCCACGTTTTCACCAAGTGGTGCTATCCAGTTTGTATCAAATGCTTCTTTTATATATTCTTTTTCAAATCCTTCATCAGACATGTGTGGTGAAGCTAAAAGTATTCTTTCCATAATTTCCTCCTTAACCTATTTCCTGTGGTTTTCCTACTGTTCCTACAGTAGTTAAAATCTTCTTTGCTATATTTTTTCCTTCAATCTCTTCCCTTGAATTTTTTATTTCAAAATTTACCTCATCTGGGGTATGATATGTAGGCACCACTTCTTTTATTGTTTGTTCCATTATGTTTAATGGCGTATCTTCATTTTTTATTGTTTCTCTTAATTTGCTTAGTTTTTGTTCTAGTTCTTCATATGTTATGTCTGAAAGTTCTCCTATAAATATTTTATTATGTGCTGTTTTCTTTAAGCCTTCTTCTGCCATTAATAACTCTTCATATAACTTTTCTCCAGGTCTTAATCCTGTTATCTTTATTGGTATATCTACGTTTGGTTCTAGTCCTGATAGTTTTATTAGACTTACTGCTAAATCATATATTTTTACTGGTTCTCCCATATCAAGTACAAATATTTCTCCACCTTTTGCAAAGGTCATTGCTTGAAGTACTAGACCTACAGCTTCTGGTATGGTCATAAAAAATCTTGTTATTTCTCTATGTGTAACTGTTACAGGTCCTCCGGTTGCTATTTGCTTTTTGAATAATGGCACTACTGAACCATTGCTTCCTAGTACATTTCCAAATCTTACTGCTGCATATTCTGTATTGCTTACTTTGTTTTTAGCTTGTACAATCATTTCACATAATCTTTTTGTTGCTCCCATTATATTAGTTGGATTAACTGCTTTATCTGTTGAAATTAATATCATTCTTTTTGCTTGATACTTGTCCGCACAGTTTGCAACATTAAAAGTTCCAAATACGTTGTTTTTTATTGCTTCAAATGGGCTTATTTGCATTAGTGGAACATGTTTGTGTGCTGCTGCGTGAAATACTAAATATGGTCTATAATCTTTAAAAATTTTATTTAGTCTTTCTTTGTCTCTAACACTTCCAACTACTGGAATTATTTCCATTTTTTCATCATAATGGTTTTGTCTTAATTCCATTTCTATATTATATAAGTTGTTTTCATATATATCTAATATTACAAGCCTTTTTGGATTATATTTTACTATTTGTCTACAAAGTTCAGAACCTATTGAGCCTCCACCACCAGTTATTAATATTGTTTTATTTTTTATTAGTTCTTCTATTGAATCATTATTTAATAATATTGGCTCTCTTCCTAAAATATCATCTATTTCAACATCTCTTAAATTTTGCATTAGATTTTTGTTTCTTATTATATCTGCTGTCCCTGGTAATACTCTTAATTTTGCTCCTGTTTCTTGGCATATATTTAAAATTTCTTTTTTATCTTTTGCTGATATATTTGCTATTGAGAAGAAAATGGTTTCAACATTGTTTTTCTTACAAATTTCTTTTATCTGATGTCTATCTCCTAGAATTTTTGCTCCTGAAATTGTGTATCCAATTTTATTTTGATTATCGTCTACCAAACCTATTAAGTGATATGTCCCTCTAATTGATGAGGTTTTTAAAGCTTTTATTATATCTCTTGCAGCTTCTCCTGCTCCTATAATTAATAAGTTTTTTTGTTCGTTTTTATTTGTTTCTCCTCTTACTGTTGTTAGCATAAATCTTATAATAACTCTATATGAAACTATTCCTACAGCAATAAGTACATTAGCTAGTATGATTTGTTTGTATCCTACAACTGGAAGGTTAAATATATAACTTGCTAGAAATACAATTAATCCTGAAAATGCTGACAATAATATGTATTTTAGGTAATCTTTTCCATCTTCATATCTTGTGATATTTCTGTATATGCCAAACAAATTAAATACAATTTCATATATCACAGCTGATGCTATAATAGCATTTGAAATTAATGTGTTATACTTTATAGAAAATACTACACTATTGTTTGTTAATAAAAATGCACTTGTTAAGTATGCTAAACATATTATTATTATATCAGTTACGAATAGTACTACTACTCTATATTTTCTTAAGGATTTCATGTTTAAAACTTTCCTCTCTCTTATTTTATCTATATCCTGTCTTGTTTATTATATTGTTGCTTATTTCTTGTACCGTTTCTGTTGGTACATATTCTGTTTTTCCAAATAAAGTTTTGTGCAATTCTGCTACATTTTTTGCTAAATTTACTGGTGGTCCATACCATACTCCTCCTAGAGTTATTCCTCTTGTTTCATATGGCCAACCTTGGCTTTCTACTATTGAATATGAGTAAATTTTAGGTATTAATGCAAGTATCTCTGTTGCACTGATATTTGTATATATTTCTGGTAATAGTTGATTAGCTAATTTATTTAGTTCTGTTATGCTCATTGTTTTTGCTTTTTCAAACACAGCCATTACTACTGTCCTCATTCTCTCTGTCCTTTTGTAGTCATTATCAATTTTTCTTATTCTTCCATATGCTAATGCTTGTTCTCCATCTAATAAATATGTACCACCTGAAGATATTCTAGGTATTGATTTTGCTTCAGCATCTGTTACTGTTAAAGTTACTCCTCCTATTGCATTTATAATATCTTTTGTTGCTGTAAAGTTTACTGTTACAAATTCTGTTATGTCTAAATCTAAATTTGTATTTAATGTACTCATTGAAAGAGCTGGTCCTCCATATGCATATGCATGATTTACCTTGTCTAAGCCTCTTCCTGGTATGTTTAAATATGTATCTCTATATACTGATACTATTTTTATTTCTTTAGTATCGTGATTTATACTTGCAATCATTATACAATCACTTCTACTTCCTTCATAAGTATCATCTCTTGTATCTATTCCAAATAGTGCTATGTTTCTATATCCACTTAAGTTTTCTTCTACTCCTGTGTTCACTTCTATTTCTTCTTTTGATATTTCAACATAGTTTATTTTATTTAATTTATTAACTACAAAAACTGCTACACTTCCTATTATTAGTAGCAAAATAATAAGTATTATGAACAATACTTTGAAAAACTTTTTCATATTCTCTCCTCAACATTTTTTAACAAATTATTTACAAATACATTATATATCTATGCAAGAATAATGTCAATATTTTTTTCTGAATTGCATTTTTTACCTTTTACTTTCGCAAAAGTATTAACCTGTCTACCAAAATACAATTTGCAAAGGCTGTTACCATTGCCCTTAAAGTAGCATATTCTCTTACATCTTTTTCTATAAATGTTGGTTTTGTTTCTAATTCTGGCTTGAAGGTTCTTTTTATGGCATTTTCTAATTCTTCACAGAACATATTGTATCCCTCTTCAACTGTAACAATTTTTTTCATAGTTACTATTGAATCTCCTATTTCTGATATACTCATTAGTCTTTTTAATATGCATATAACAAACAGGTATGAAAGATGTTGGCGATTATATTTTTTCTTTATTGGTGGTTCTAAAATATTTTGTTTTACGTAGTTGTTTATCATACTTGATGTTATTATTGGGTTCTCTTTATCTTTTGTAAATACTGATAAATTTTTTTGTAAAAAATATGTTACTTGATCTATATACAACTCTATTTCTGGCAATTCATTCCAACGTGGGCAATGATAATTTAATAAATCTTCTACTTCTATTTTCATTTTTCTCTTCTCCTTTTTAAATCTAGAATATATAATATCATATTATTTTATAAGGGTCAATTAATATCTTGACTTGTTTTTAAATATAATGTATAATGGTTTTCAATACTAGATTAAATAGTTTTATAAATTTGAAAGAAGGTTGCTAATGAAAAAAAGGAAAAATATTGAAAAATTTGAAAATATTAAGGAGATAATATATCATTCAGCTACTGTTTATTCTGATAATATTGCATTTTCTACTAAAATTAAAAATTCTGGCAATGTAGAATATATAAACCACACTTATTCTGATTTGCTAGAGAATATTAATTCTTTTGGAACAGCCTTATATAAATATGGACTGCAAAATAAAAGAGTTGCTGTTGTTGGTCATAATAGTTACGAGTGGGCTGTTGCGCATTTAAGCAATTTACTTGGTGGGATTGTTTCAGTTCCATTAGACAAAGGATTGCAATTAGGAGAGCTTGAAAGTTCTTTAATTCGAAGTAGAGTTCAAGCTATTGTTTTTGACGAGAAATTAAAAGATGTTATAAAAGAGATTAAAAAAAATAACAAAACCAGTATTAAATATTACATTTGCACAAGTAAAATTCCTGATTTTTTGTATTTTTATGATTTACTTTTAAATGGCAGAGATGATATTGAAAAAGGTTGTTTAGAATATGTTAATCATAAGGTAGATTCTTATAAAATGAGTATATTGCTTTTTACCTCTGGAACTACATCAAAATCAAAAGCAGTAATGCTTAATCAATATGGAATTGCTACAAACGTGTATGATATGCAATTAGTTGAAAGTTTTTATGATGATGATGTAAATATTGCTTTTTTACCATATCATCATATCTTCGGTTCAACGGGAATGCTTGTAATGTTAGCTTCTGGTGTAAAAACTGTTTTTCCAGATGGTCTTAAATATATTCAAAAAAATCTAGTTGAATACAAGGTTTCTGTATTTGTTGGTGTGCCTGTGCTTATTGATAAAATGCATTCAACTATTATAAAGGAGCTTGAAAAACAGGGCAAAACCAAACTCATTAATTTTATGATTAAATTTAGTAATGTTCTTATGAGATTACATATTGATATTAGACGAATCTTATTCAAACCTTTAATAAATGCTCTTGGTGGAAATATGCGTTTTATAATATCTGGTGGTGCACCATTGGATAAGAAAGTCGCTAAATGGTTTAATGATATTGGAATACACCTAGTTCAAGGTTATGGATTAACTGAAACCTCACCTGTTATATCTGCTGAAGATGATACTTTTATTAGATATGGTTCAGTCGGAAAAATTATGAAGAGTGTTGAAGTGAAAATTGAAGACAAGGATGCTAATGGAATTGGAGAAATAGTTGTAAAAGGTCCTAATGTAATGCTTGGATATTATAATGAACCAGAGCTAACAAAAGAGGTGTTAGAAAATGGTTGGTTTCATACAGGTGATTTAGGCTATATTGATGCTGATGGGTTTTTGTTTATTACTGGACGTAAGAAGAATTTAATTGTTTTAAAAAATGGTAAAAAAGTATTTCCAGAAGAACTTGAAATATTAATAAATAGACTTGATGGTGTTGAGGAATCTTTTGTTTATGGATTACCTGATAAAGAAGATTTAAATAATGTAAAAGTTGCTGTTAAAATTGTTTACAACGAGGTTGCTATAAAAATGAAATATCCTGATATTAATGAACAAGAATTACATGATATTTTTTGGACTAAAATTAAAGAAATTAATAAAACTCTTCCTATGTATAAATATATTAAACATTTAGATTTATCAAGAGAACCCTTAGTTAAAACTACTACAAATAAAGTTAAAAGAGATGAAGAATTAAAAAAAGTGTTAAAAGAGCATTAATATCCCTTCGTTACCTTTGATTTCTTTTTTCCTAATTCTTTATATATGCTTTCTGTAAGTCTTAGCACATATGCTTATATTACAATAAGTGTTCATAGTACAAAACCTAGAATTGAAACTATATTTTATTCATAGTAATTATATATTTTTTCGATATTATCAATGTTTTTTGTAAGTATCGTTAAGGAAAACAAAAACAACTCTCAAAATTGGAGAGTTGTTTTTATTTTATTATAGTTTTAATTCAAAGGTTTCATTGTTGGGAATAGTAGAACATCTCTTATTGAGGCTGAATCTGTTAATAGCATTACTAACCTATCTATTCCTATTCCTAAGCCTCCTGTTGGTGGCATTCCATATTCTAATGCTTGAACAAAATCGTCATCCATCATATTAGCTTCCTCGTCTCCTGCTTCCCTTTGTTTTACCTGATCTAGAAATCTTTCATATTGGTCTATTGGGTCATTTAATTCTGAGTATGCATTCCCATATTCACGTCCTCCTATAAAGAATTCAAATCTTTCTACTAGTCTTGGATCTGATGGTTTTCTCTTTGTAAGAGGTGATATTTCTACTGGATAGTCATATATAAATGTTGGTTGTATTAAATTTTCTTCAACAAATGCTTCAAAGAAAGCGTTAATAATATAACCTCTTGTTTTTTTGCCTTCTTCTAACTCTACACCTTTTTCTTCTGCAACTTTTATTGCTTCTTCATCTGTATTAATTTTATTGAAGTCAATTTTTGTTGCTTCTTTTATTGCATCTATCATAGATATTCTTTTCCAAGGTGAAGCAAGCTTTATATCTGTGCCTTGGTAATTAACAATTTCTTTACCTGCAACATTTTTTGCAACTTTTGTTACAATTTCTTCTGTTATATCCATCATATCATTATAATCTTCATAAGCTGAGTATAGTTCTATCATTGTAAATTCTGGATTGTGTCTTATGTCCATACCTTCATTTCTAAAATCTTTTCCTATTTCATATACTTTATCAAATCCACCAACTATTAGTCTTTTTAGATATAATTCTGTTGCAATTCTTAAGTACATATCCATATCTAGTGTATTATGATGTGTTACAAATGGTCTTGCTGTAGCACCACCAGCTATTGTATTTAGCACTGGTGTTTCCACTTCCAAATATCCTTTTTCGTCTAGTATTTTTCTTATCTCTGTTATAATTTTTGTTCTTATTATAAAAGTTTCTTTAACTTCTGGGTTCATTATTAAATCCACATATCTTTGTCTATATCTTAGTTCTGTATCTTTTAAACCATGAAATTTTTCTGGCAATGGTCTTAAAGATTTTGCAAGTAGTATTACATTTTTAGCATGTATTGAAATTTCTCCCGTTTTTGTTTTAAATACAAAACCTGTAATACCTATAATATCGCCTATATCATAAGTTTTAAATTCTGAATAATTTGCTTCACCCAAATCATTTATGCTAACATAACTTTGAATTTTTCCTTGCATATCTTGAATATGGCAAAAAGATGCCTTTCCCATAATTCTTTTTGCAACAATTCTTCCTGCTATTGAAACATCTTTATTCTCCAATTCCTCAAAATTATCTTTTACATCTTGGCTTGTATGTGTTCTGTTATATTTTCTAATTTCAAAAGGATTTTTGCCTTGTTTTTTTAACTCCTCTAATTTTTCCTTTCTAATTTTAATTAAATGATTTTCATCTAATATTTCTTCCATATAGGCTCACTCCTTATATTTTTTCCACACAATTATATACTAAAAACTGGCATTTGTAAAGAGTTTATTCCAATGGGGACGTAAATTTTGGGCAATTTTTAAAATTTGTAATTTAATTGTAACATTTTATTGTCAATGAGTATCATAAAGAACCGTCTATTAACACATTGACATTTTTCCTTAAGCATATCTGCCTTTTGTTGATATCTTCATTTTATGCCTCCTAATATTTTTAACTACCTTCATATCATAAAAGCAGATAATTGGCAATAATTATCTGCTTGAAATTTTGGTATTTAAATTTTAATGATTTTTTTCATTATTGAAATTTACGTTTTTTCCGTCTACCATTCTTGATACAAGCATTGCTGAGCTTGTGTTTCCAACAACATTTAGTGCTGTTGCTGGGCAATCTATGATTGTGGCTATTATTGTAAGTATTGGTAATGCTGTCATTGGATAACCCATCATACTTATTATCATCATTTCTGATATTGTACCTCCACCAATTGGAACTGCTGTGACTAGCAATGTTGCAACTAGTGAAACTAGTAATACCTGCATAACTCCACCAAATGTTGCTACATTTGTTCCAAATAGGCATACTAAAAACATAATTTTAAATACAGAACCAATAATACTTCCATCTTTATGTAGGTTTGTTCCTAGTGGTATTGATGTTTCTGCTATATCCTTTGAAACTCCCATTCTTTCTGCTGCTTCTATATTAACAGGAATTGAAGCTCCACTTGAACATGTTGCTATTGAAGTTACTGTTGGTGGTATTATGTTTTTCCAAAATGCTTTCACTCCATTTTTCTTGCCTGCAATAAATGCATAGGTTGTGTATATGACAAAATAATATATAATTGTAACTAATAAATATATACCAAATGTTTTTGCATATCCTAGTGCAATATTCGCTCCAAAACTTCCAACTACTGCTGCAAAATAACATCCTAATCCTATTGGAGCATAATACATAATTATTTTTAATAATTTCATTATAACTTCTGTTGCTGATTCAAGAACACTTTGAACTAGCTTTCCTTTTTCACCAGACATTTTAATTGCACATCCAAATAGTATAGAAAAAATTACTATTGCTATTAGATTGTTCTTTGAAAGCAATCCTGAAAAGTCTGATACTGTTATTGCTGATACTGTTCGTTGTAGTATATTTAATCCTTCTGTCTCTTTTACTTCTTCACTATTTTCTTCTAATGAAGCCAGTATTGTTTTACCATCTTCCACATCTACCAGTTTTATAAAAAATGTGCTTAATAATCCTATAGCAACTGCAATAATTGATGTAATTATAATTACTAAAATTATTGAACCCATTATCTTACCTAAACGTTTTGGTTGCTTTATTTTCGCAATTGATGTGCTTATTGTTAAAAATACTAGTGGTACTATTATAATGAACATTAAATTTAAGAAAATGTCTCCAAATGGACTTAAAACGGTTGCACCCTCCTTCCATATTAAACCTACTATTGCCCCTATAATTATAGAAAGTAGCAATATTACTGTCTGACCATAATGTTTTAAAAACTCTTTCATAGGTTTCCTCCTTCCATTTTTCTTTACATATATATTATATGTCTCTTAATATAGAATTACAATTAATTGCCAATAATTTTTATTCTATATTGTTTTTCATTATAACATAAAAGGCAGTGTTTTGACTACTGCCTTTTGATATTTTTTTAAATTATTCTGTATAATCATTAGATATCCTAGAGGTAATCTTAAAACTATTTATTTTTTCTTTCTAACCGAATAGCCAAATGTCCCTACTTGTTTTCCCATTTCCAAGTATTTACCATTTGCATATGCAATTAAATTGCATTTTGTTATATCAAATGCCCCGTTTTCATCTATATATTTTTCATCTGCATCTATTGATAATACATCTGCTATAAACATATCATGAGAGCCAAGTTTTTTTACTTCCTTTACTTTACATTCTATCGTTACAGGGCTTTCTTCTATTCCTGGACATTTTACGTGATTAAGTTTTTGCTTTGTTAATTTCATTTCTTTAAATTTATCTACATTTTTTCCAGACTTTACTCCACACCAATCTGTTGCAAATGCAAGTCTAGAATTTGTTAAGTTTATTGCAAATTCACCTGTTTTTTCTATTATATTATGTGAATATCTTTCTGGTCTTACTGATATATACACCTGTGCTGGATTTGTATTTAAAATGCCTGTCCATGCAACTGTTAAAATATTTGAATTTTTCATATCTCCTGAACTTACCATAACTGCTGGAATTGGATATATAAATGTTCCTGATTTCCATTCAATTTTACTCATTATTAACCTCCTTCAAAATCTGGCACATATTCCTCTTCATGTTCTCCCAGTTCTTGAATATATCCATTATCTAAGTCTAGTGAATATAAATAATCTTCAATTTCTTCATATTCTTCTTTTGTAAGTTTCCTATTAATTTCTGGAAACTGATTTGATTTATGTGTTGGGAAGTATTGTGCCATAATGCTTACAAATACTTTCTTTTCAATATTATCATTTATCCACTTCAAAATATCTTTTGAATTTTGCAAATTGTTTGGCAACACCAAATGCCTAATAATCAAACCTTTTTTCATTATTCCATTTTCGTCTAAAACTGGGTTTCCTACCTGATTATACATTTCTTTTATTGCTGCTGTTGCACTTTCAAAGTAGTGTTTTATTCCCGAATATTTATATGAAATTTTGTCATTACTATATTTCAAATCTGGCAAATATATATCTATATAACCTTTTAGTTTTTTAATGGTTTCAACATTTTCATATCCATTTGAATTATATACTATTGGAATGTAGAGTCCTTTACTTCTTGCTATTTTAATAGCTTCTATTATTTGATATACATACATTGTAGGTGTAACAAGATTAATATTTTCAACATTTTTGTTTTGCTCATCAATAAAAATATCTGCAAGCTCTTCAATGCTTATTTCTTTTCCTAGACCCAGTTGGCTAATTTTGTAATTCTGGCAAAATATACATCTCAGATTGCAATTTGAAAAAAACACAGTTCCAGAGCCTTTTTCTCCACTAATGCATGGTTCTTCAAAATTATGAATAGATGCTAAAGCGACTTTTACTTTATCTGTTGCTTTACACCTTCCAACCTCTCCATTTAATCTATTAATTTCACAATTATGTGGGCAAATATTGCAACTAATTAATTCCTGCATCTTTTAACTCCTTGTTTTCTTGTATATTTTATATCACAAATCTACCTGAATGTAAACATAAAAATATTAAAAACTCTTTCTTTATATTTCTATTAAGAAAGAGTTTGCATACTAATAAGAGTTTACCATTTTTTTGTTTTTTGCAGATAATTAAATTAATTACATATCTGCACCATATGATTTATACAAAATACTGCATACACTGGAATTGATTTTATATTATTTTCACTTTTAACTTCTATAGGTCGTAATAAAAAAAGTAGTAACTTTTAATTACTACTTTCTTTACTTTGGCTCCCCAAGTTGGACTTGAACCAACGACCTATCGGTTAACAGCCGAGCGCTCTACCGACTGAGCTATTGGGGAATATAATTTGGCGACTACTTATCTTCCCAGCAAGGTAACTCGCAAGTATTTTTAGCATTAACGTGCTTAACTTCTGTGTTCGGTATGGAAACAGGTGTATCCACGTTGTTATCATCACCACGAATATGATTATACAATATATCTTTATAAAATTCAATACTTTTTATACATTTTTTTTAACAAATAATATTTTTATTTTGTATTGAATTTTATCTGATATTATAGTATAATACTAAATAGTTTGGAATGCTTTCGTAGCTCAGTCGGTAGAGCACTTCCTTGGTAAGGAAGAGGTCACGGGTTCGATTCCCGTCGTAAGCTCCATTTATTTTTCTAATATTATTGTTACTGGTCCATCATTTAGTAAAGATACTTTCATATCTGCTCCGAATATTCCACATCCTACATGTTTTACTTCTGCTTTACATTTTTCTTTGAAGTACTCATATAATTTATTTGCTTTATCTGGAGATGCAGCATCAACAAAACTTGGTCTATTTCCTTTCTGGCAGTCTGCATATAATGTGAATTGTGATACTACTAATATTTCTCCATCTATATCTTTTACAGATAAGTTCATTTTATCTTGTTTATCTGTAAATATTCTTAAATTACAAATCTTTTTTACTAATTCATCTGCATTTTTTTCAGTATCTTCTGGTCCTACTCCTAATAAAACTAATAATCCTTCTGATATTTGACCTGTTACTTTTCCATCTACCTTTACTTCTGCATTTTTTACTCTTTGTATAACTGCTTTCATATTTACCCCTCCTACATTAAATTAATGAATTTTATACTCAATGTCTTCCATAAAATCAAATAATTCTTTTACTGCTTTTAATGTAACTATTTGAGTTTTGGGATGTGGACTTTTGTCGCTTTTACTAATCAACTCTCTTGAATAACAATTTTTATCTAACTTAGATAATATATACCTTTTATTCATATAGGTGTAATATATTTGATATCCTTCATTTAGTTCTTTCCACAATCTCTCAAATGTGTATCCTTCCATATTTAATTCCTCACTTTATTTTATCATTTCTTCGAATTGAGTCTCTGTAATTACTGGTATATCTAAAGACTGAGCTTTTGATAGCTTGTTACCTGCATCTTCTCCAGCTAATACGTAAGATGTTTTTTTAGATACGGAGCCTGATGTTTTTCCTCCAAAATTTTCAATTATTTCACTTGCTTCATCTCTAGTATATTTTTCTAGTGTTCCTGTTAATACAAATGTTTTTCCTAAAAATCTGTTATCATTATTAACATCATCTTTTTCTTCCATATTAACACCAGCAACTTTTAATCTGTTTATAAGGTCTTTGGTTTGTTCTTGCATAAAGAATTCTTTTACGCTATTTGCTGTTATTTCACCTATTTCTTCAACAAATGTTAGCGTTCCAAATTTTGCTTTCATTAAATTGTCTATGTTCTTAAATTTTTTTGCTAATATTTTAGCAGATTTTGCACCCACCTGTTCTATTCCCAAGGCGGTTATTAATCTATCTAAGTTGTTTTCTTTGCTTTTATTAATACTCTGTACTAATTTTTCAGCAAACTTTTTACCATTCTTTTTTAGGCTTGCTATATCTTCGGCTTTTAGAGAATAAATATCAGCAATGTTATTTATTAATCCTTTGTCATACAATTGTTTAATAAGCTTTTCTCCTAATCCTTCAATGTTCATTGCTTCTTTTGATGCAAAGTGTTCAATATTTCTTAAATTTCTTGCAGGACATTCTATTCCTATACATTTATTTACAGCTTGACCTGGCACTCTAATTACTTGGCCTCCACACACAGGACAGGTTGTAGGCATTTCAAATTCTTTTTCTTCACCTGTTCTTTTTTCAACAACTGCACTTACAACCTCTGGAATTACATCTCCCGCTTTTTGGATTATTACTCTATCTCCTATTTTTAAACCTTTTTCTTTTACAAAGTCTTCATTATGCAAAGTAGTTTTTGATATTTTAGAGCCTGCAACAACTACTGGTTCTAATATTGCCATTGGTGTTAGTGCACCAGTTCTACCAACCTGACAGATTATATCTTTTAATGTTGTTTCTTTCTGCTCTGGTGGATATTTATATGCCACAGCCCATTTAGGTGTTTTAAAAGTAGTTCCAATTTTTTCCCTTAAATCTAAATTGTCTACTTTTACAACTGCACCATCTATTCCAAAACCTAAGTTTAATCGCATCTCCCCTATTCTTTCTATTGCATTCTTTACCTTTTTTATTGTATCACAAGGAATAAGTACAGGATTTATGTTAAATCCTATTTTCTTTAAATATTGCAAAGAATCATAGTGCGATGTTAATTTTATAGAATCACATTTTTGGACATTAAATATAAAAATATCTAATGGTCTAGAAGCAGCAATTTTACTGTCTAATTGTCGAAGTGAACCGGCAGCTAGATTTCTTGCATTTGCAAATCTATTATCTTCATCTAATTCATCATTTAGTTTTTCAAAATCTTCTTTGCCTATAAACACTTCTCCACGAACTATAATGTCTATTGGCTCTTTTAGTTTTTGAGGTATATGCTTTATTGTTTTTAAATTTTCTGTAACATCCTCTCCTACTAGCCCATTTCCTCTTGTTGCACCTTTTATGAATTCTCCATTTTTATATTCTAAAGCAACAGATAGTCCATCTATCTTTGTTTCTACAACATATGATACGTTTATATCTTCTTTTTGCATCTTCACACAAAATTCCTGTACTTCTTCTAAAGAAAATACATCTTGCAAACTTTGAAGAGGAACAATATGCTCTACTTTTGCAAAACCTGTTTTTACAGTTCCTCCAACTCTTTGGGTTAATGAGTTTTTAGAAATAAATTCCGGAAACTCTCTCTCCAAATTTTTAAGTTCACTCATAAGCATATCATACTCGAAGTCACTTATTTCAGGACTGTCATCATCATAATATTTGGCAGCATAGTATGCTGTTAATTTATTTAATTCATCAATTCTTTTCTTTGCTTGTGTTCTATTCATAAAATCATTTCCTTTATTTGAATAATTCTTTACTTCCTCTTAAATAATCAATTCCAGAAAAAACAGTCGCTATTGTTGATATTAATATTAAAGAAGTTGATAATACGTTTATAACTAAATTATATCCAGTTAATCCTTCATATATAAATGCTCCAAAAAAATTAGAATCTAAAAGTGCTAGAATTATAGCTATCATTTGTGTTGCTGTTTTTATTTTCCCCCAGATACTTGCTGCTATTACTTTTCCACCATTTTCGACTGCTATTAATCTATAACCTGAGACTACGAATTCTCTTGTTAATACTATAATTGGTATCATTGCAGGTAGATAGTCCATTTCTACTAGCATTAACATTGCGGATAATACTAATATTTTATCTGCTAAGGGGTCTGCAAACTTTCCAAATGTTGTTACTAAATTATTCTTTCTTGCTATTTTTCCATCTAAGTGATCTGTGTATGATGCTATGGCAAATATTGCTATTATTACCAGATTTTGAATTGGTATATTCAATATATCTCCTGGTATTTTTAAAAAAGGTATTATAACCATTATTGGTACTAAAATTATTCTAAATATTGTTAATTTATTGGGTAAGTTCATAAAAACACTCTCCTAAAATTATTTTGAATATATTATATAAAACTTTTAAAAATAAAACAACAGTTATTTAGAAAAAATATTGCAAATTATGTGAAATTATAGTAAAATACTCTTATTGAAGGAGTGAAAATAAATGATTGATATTAAATTGATTAGAGAGAATCCTGATATGGTTAAAGAAAATATAAAAAAGAAATTCCAAGATTACAAACTAGAATTAGTTGATAAAATTTTAGAATTGGACAAGAAAAATCGTGAGATAAAACTTAAAGGAGATGAACTTCGTTCAAGCAGAAATTCTTTAAGTAGCCAAATTGGTAATTTAATGAGAAGTGGTAATCGTG
>OIYV01000257.1_pt1 | contig 34985 bp, 24 predicted proteins | sample 1588251 | NCBI WGS metagenome assembly OIYV01 (sample SAMN03283282) | human gut metagenome | biome: human-associated habitat; material: feces | host: Homo sapiens | place: Peru | collected 2012
GATATGCTTACTTTCTCAGCTCCGGCAGGGATGCTGCAATGGCGGACTGGCCCACCCGGCGGAATTTTTCGTCCGGCAGCGCCACATGAATCACCTTTGCCAGCTCGGGGTATTCGCTTTCCATTACCTTGTTGTAGGTTTCCAGCAGCAGGTCGCCGCCCTTGCCGGACATGACGCGGCCAAGCATCATCATGTGCTCGATGTCGTAGAACTGGGAGTACAGCACCACAGCGTATGCCAGATACGCGCCGATGCTCTCGAAAATGGCCTGCGCTCTGGGGTCGTCCTTCTCCATCAGCGCCTGAACGACCTTCAGCTTCTCAGCGGGGGAAAGGGACTCGTCCAGCTCGATGCCGGCGCGGGGAGCCAGCTTGATGACGGAATCCTGGGAGAAATACTTCACGCCGCAGCCGATGTCATGGCTCCACTCGTCCTCCATGGCATCGGGATGGCAGTCCACGGGGACGAAGGCCAGCTCGTTCAGCCAGCCGGTGATGCAGCCGTTGGGATCGACGTAGCCGACGGCCTCGCTCGTTCCCATTGCCATGCCCATGACCGAGCCGGTCTCCAGTCCCATCGCGCCGGCTAGCGCCGTAACGTCGCCGTCGTTTGCAACGACGATCGGCACGTCGCCGATCTCGCGCGCGGCACGGTCGTAGATTGTCTTGACAAGCTCGCGCTTCTCGCGCGGGACCTTGATAAACAGCGCGGAGACCATCGGACTGTTGCCGATGAACACACCGGCCGACGAAACGCCGATCCCGTCCACGCGCGGCATCTTTGACGCCGCCGTGCGGAAGGCCTCGACGATGCCGTCGAAATGGTACTGCGGGTCTGCCTGCGTCTTGGGGTGCCAGACGATTTCTTCGGAATAGACGGTTTTTCCGTCGATGACGGCCGAGACCTTTCGGTCGGAGCCGCCCGCGTCAAATCCGATGCGGCAGCCGTCCATATGGCCGCCGATCGACACGGAAGCGTCGTTCTGCTGCGGGAAATCCTCCGCCTTGCAGTCGATCACCTCGAAGGGGACCTCGTAGACGTCCTGCATGAACTGCACGTCGAATTTGCGCGCACCTTGCAGGGTGTAGGCCTCCTTCAGCCGCGCCGCAAGGACGCTGTCGCCACAGAGGTAGATGCGGAAGCCGCCGATCGACCAGAGCAGAAACTTCACATAGCGCTCCACATAGCGGTAGTCTGCCTCGCGCAGCTCGGGCGTGCCGTGGATCTTCGTGTGGTGCACGGAGATCTTGCCCTTGTCGCGCTCGATGGCGATGTGCAGGGGCTTCTGCGCGCCCTTCTCGTAGGCGCTGATCCACGCCCCGAATGGGATAAACGCGGGATCCAGCTCCGGCAGGTGCCGAAGCTCATAGGAAATGCCAAGGTAATTCATCGTGTTTCCTCACTTTATTTTCGCCGCTTCCTCCGCGACGATCGTCTGCATCTGCGTCCATTTGTCTTCCATATCGGCGACCAGCTTCATCTGGCTGCGCGCGCGCACCAGATTGTGCTCCGGATAGTCGGTCTTAAAGTAAAGGTCGCCGTCGAGATAGTCCGTCAGGAAGCGGACGGCAAGCTCCAGCGTGATGATCTTCGCGCCCAGCGGCAGCAGCTCGATCTCCCTTTCCGTCAGGCTGGGGCAGGCGGTCAGGTAGCCCGCCGTGTAAACACGGAACAGGTGCAGATCCATCCCCATCTTAGAAAGGTCGCGCTCATCCTCCTCCGCGCTTGCCGCGCCGAAGCGGATGGAATCGCCGTAGTCATACAGGGAGGAGCCGGGCATGACCGTGTCCAGATCCAGCACGCAGATCGCCTTGCGCGTCTTCTCGTCGAGCAGGACATTGTTGAGCTTCGTGTCGTTGTGCGTCACGCGCAGCGGCAGCTCGCCGCTGTCGAGCAGGCGGCAGATCGTTCCGGCCTCGCCCTCACGCTTCAGCGCAAAGTCGATCTCCTCCTGCACCGCACCCGCGCGGTGCGCGCGATCTTCCGCAAGCGACTTGTGGAAGATGCGGTAGCGATTGACGGTGTTGTGGAACAGCGGGATCGTCTCGTGCAGCGTGAGCGCGGGGAAATCGCGCAGAAGCTCCTGAAAACGGCCGAAAGCGATCGCGCTTTCGTACAGATCCGCGTCGGTCTGCGGCGCGTTGAGCGAAATACCGTCCGCAAACTCGTAGCAGCGCCAATACTCGCCGTTCTCGTCTACGTAGTAGTATGCCCCGTTGTCGCTTGTGATAAAATGGAGCGTTTCTCTGGGGTCGGAAACGCGGCTGCGCAAAAACTCCGTCACCGCGCCGACATTTTCCATAACGGCCTTCGGGTCGCTAAACACATAGCGGTTGATCCGCTGCAAAATATAAACATGCTCGTCGTCGGTTACGACGCGGAACGTGCTGTTGATATGTCCCGCGCCAAATTCCTTGCAGGAAATGGGCTTTCCGCTGATGTGAAAATGCGGCAAAGCAAGTTCAGGTTTGACCGTATGTTGCAAGGGAGACTCATCCTCTCTTCGTTTTTTCATTCTATGTAAAAAACGCCGCTGCGTACATGGCGGCGCGATCTTCCGCAACTTCCTCGGAAACCACCGCGCCGCTTGCACTACTTTATCATGTCTTTGTCAAAAATGCAAGCAAATATTCCATTTTCAATGATTTCCTCCCCAAAAAAGAGCAAAAAAGAAGCCGCGTGGAGCGGCTTCCTATACTACTATTTAGCTGTGCTGTGTGCGATAGAGCGCCGCATAGAGGCCGTCGCGCTTCATGAGCGACGCGTGGTCACCCTCTTCCACGATGCGTCCGTCGGAGATCGCGATGATGCGCGACGCGCTGCGGATGGTAGAGAGCCGGTGCGCAATGATCAGCGTCGTGCGTCCCTGCGCAAGCGCGTCCAGCGCCGACTGGATCTTTGCCTCCGTCACGCTGTCCAGCGCGCTGGTCGCCTCGTCCAGAATCAGGATCGGCGGGTTCTTTAAGAAAATGCGCGCGATGGAAACGCGCTGCTTCTGTCCGCCGGACAGGAGCGTGCCGCGCTCGCCGACGTAGGTGTCAAACCCGTCCGGCATGGCCATGATGTCATCGTAGATCTCCGCGCGCTTTGCCGCCTCGATGACCTCCTCCATGCTTGCCGACGGCTTTCCGTAGCGAATGTTATTACCGATGGTGTCGGCAAAGAGGAACACGTCCTGCTGCACGACGCCGATTGCATGGTGCAGCGACGCCTGCGTCACCTTGCGCACATCCGTCCCGTCAATGCAGACACTTCCCTGCGTCACGTCATAAAAGCGCGGGATCAGGCGGCAGAGCGTGCTCTTTCCGCCGCCGGAGGGACCGACAACGGCGACCGTCTGCCCCGCGTGCACGCAGAGGCTGACGTCCTTCAGAACGCCCACATCGTTATCGTAGGAAAAGCTCACATGGTCGAGCGTGATCTCGCCGTGCACATCCTTCAGCTCCACCGCGTCCGGCGCATCGCGCAGGCTCGGCTCCGTGCGCATCAGCTCCGCGAAGCGTCCCAAACCCGCAAAGCCGTTTGCGAACATTTCGGAGAAATTCACCAGCTTTCGCACCGGCGAAACAAAGGTCGTGATATAGAGGCTGAAGGTCAGCAAGTCGACCAGCTCGATCTGATCCCGCATGGCAAGGATACCGCCCACCGCGATGACGGCGACGGAAAGGATCGACATAAAAAACTCCAGCGAGGCGCTGAAAATGCCCATCTCCTTGTGAAATTCCCGCTTTGAGACCTTGAAGCGCTCGTTGGCGGCGTCGAATTTCCGCAGCTCGACCGCCTCATTCGCGAACGCCTTTGCCGTGCGGATGCCGGAGAGCGATGACTCGATCTCCGCGTTGATCGCGGCGGTGCGCGCCTTGACGTTCCTCGACACCTGACTCATCTTGCGGCGGCGCAGGATGAGCGTGGCAAGCGAGATCGGAAGAAGGATGCAGATGACCAGCGCCAGACGCCACTGGATGGAAAACATCACGATCAGCGCGCCGAGGATGGTCATCAGCGAGGTGGCAAGATCCTCCGGCCCGTGGTGCGCCAGCTCCGTCACCTCGAACAGGTCGCTCGTCAGGCGGCTCATGAGCTGACCGGTACGGTTGCGGTCATAAAAATCATAACCAAGCTCCTGCATATGCCGGAACAAGTCGCGGCGGACGTCGGCCTCGACGCGGATACCGAAGGTGTGCCCCCAGTAGCAGATGACAAAATACAGCAGAGCGCGCACAAGATAGGCCGCGGCAAGGATCGCCATGACGGTGAAAAATGCGCCGTAGGCGTTGGCCGGCAGAAGCTCGCGCAGCGCGCTGCGCGAGGCAAGCGGGAAGGCAAGATCCACGGCGGAGACCAGCACCGCGCAGCACATATCCAGCGCGAACAGGCGGCGGTGCGGCTTAAAGTAGCTGATAAAAATGCGCAGCAGGCCGTGCTCTTGGTAAAACTTCGTGTTCATACTTTTTCCTCAACAATGTTATTGATCCAGATGCCCTTGCGGATAAAGATCAGACCCAGCACGCATTTTACAAGGTCGATGAGCTGGCAACAAAGGAACAGCGGACGGATGTCCATCTTGACCACGCTGCTCAAAAACAGCGCAAGCGGCACCGTGACGACGCACACGAAGAAGCTGTCAAACAGGAAGGTGATGAAGGTCTTTCCGCCGGAACGCAGTGTAAAATAGCAGGCATTTGCAAGGGAGTTGATCGGCATACACAGCGCGACGATCGTGATGAGGCTCGCGGCGAGGGAGCGGATCTCCTCCGTGGTGTTGTAAATACGCGGGAAGAGCGGCGCGACCGCCGCCATCGCGCCGCCGATGACGAAACATATGGCGACGGAGAAGACGATGAGCTTGCGATCCGTGTCGACCGCCTCTTCCGGCTTGTTCGCCCCGAGGAGCTGGCCGACGATGATGCCGATGGCGTTGCCCATCGCAAGGAACGCCACGTTAAAGACATTGGCGATCGTGTTGCAGATGTTGTTCGCGGAGACCACGTCGTAGCCCTCGCGCGAATAGACCTGCGCAAGCAGCGCCATGCCGCCCGCCCAGAGCGTCTCGTTGAGCAGCAGTGGGAAGGTCTTTTTGGCAATGGCGCGGATCAAGGACGTAGGAATGCGCATCGTGCGGTAAGCGCCGACGATGAAGGGGCACTGCGCCGTGTGGCGGTGCGTCCAGAGCATGACGACAAGCAGCTCGACCCAGCGGGCGATCACCGTTGCGATCGCCGCGCCTGCCGAACCGAGGCGCGGGAAGAAGAACAGGCCGAAGATCAGCAGCGAGTTGAAGCAGAAGTTCACGACGACGGAGACGATGCCCGCCGCCATCGGCACGACGGTCTGGCCGTTTTCGCGCAGCGTGCCGGAGTAGCACTGCGTCAGGGCAAAGGGCAGCAGCCCGAAGAGCATGATGTGCAGATACTCCTTGGCGTAGCCAAGGCTGTCCGCGATCTGATCTGCGCTTCCCTCTCCGCGCAGATAGAACGTGATCAGCTCGTCGTCCAGCAGCAGGAAAACGGCAACGCCGAGCGCGGTCAGCGCCGTGCAGACCAGCAGCTTAAAGCGGAACGCGTAGCGCACGCCGTCATGGTTCCCGCTGCCGTAAAACTGCGCGCCGAAAATGCCCGCGCCGGACACGGCGCCGAAGATCGCAAGATTGAACACAAAGATCAGCGTGTTGGCAATGGAAACGCCGGTCATCTGCTCCGTGCCGACCCTGCCGACCATGATGTTATCCAGCAGGCCGACAAACTGCGTGATGCCGTTTTGGATCATGATCGGGACTGCGACGGCCAGCGCCATTTGATAAAACGCGCGGTCGCCGATATACTTTCGCCTCAAACGCATGGGGATCCTCCGTCTCTTTCTGTCATTCAGGACATTTTAGCAAATCTCCGTGAGAATAGCAAGCCCGATTTTTTAGTAGCCGTAACGTTTGCGCTTGCCGAAGAAGAACAGCGCCGTGACGATCAGCGCCATGACCTCCGCCGCAACGATGGACAGCCAGATCCCGTCCAGCCCCCAGAGCTTCGGCAGCAGGAGCACCGCAGCGACCTGAAACACGAGCGTCCGCAAAAACGAGATCAGTGCGGAGGTCAGGCCGTCGTTGAGCGCGGTGAAGAAGGACGAGCCGAAGATGCACAGGCCGGAAAACAGGAACGAGAACGAGAAGATGAAAAACGCGCGGGAGGTGATGTCCAAAAGCGTCGCGTCGTAGCCCACGAACATCCGCGAAAGTGGTTTTCCGAGCAGCTCACCCATCAGGAACATCGCAACGTCGCACACGGAGATCAGCAGCAGGCTCTTTTTGCGCAGGTTTTGCAGCTCCTCGCGGTCGCCCGCGCCGTAATGATAGCTCACGACGGGCGACACGCCGACGGCATAGCCAATGAAGATCGCCTGAAAGATCATGCTGACATACATCAGGACGCCGTAGGCGGCGATGCCGTTTTCACCGGCATACTGGATCAGCTGGACGTTATAGAGCATACTCACAAGCGACATCGAAACGTTGCTCATAAATTCCGACGAACCGTTGGAGCAGGTCTTCCCGAGCGCCCTCCAGTCCGGCTTGCAGCGCACGAGGCGCAGACGGCTGGTGTTCTTGCGCGCGAAATACACAAGCGGCACGATACCGCCGACCATCTGGCTCAGCGCCGTGGCTGCCGCCGCGCCCACCAGTCCCCAGCCGAAGACCGCGACGAACAGCGCGTCGAGCACCATATTGGTTACGCCTGCGGCCACCGTCACGAACAGGCCGAGCTTCGGCTTCTCCGCCGTGACAAACAGACACTGGAACTCATATTGCAGCACGTAGAACGGCTGCGCGATCAGGATGATCCGACCGTAGCGCACGCTGTCGCGCAGGAGCTGCCCCTCCGCGCCCATCAGGCGGGCGATCGGGCGCAGCAGCCCGAAACCAACCACGCCCAACGCGGCGCCGCACAGCGCCGCAGCCCAAACGACCATGGAAAAGATCTCGTCTGCCTTGCGCGCCTTCCCCTCGCCCATCGTCTTGCCGATGAGCGCCGCGCCGCCCGTGCCGAACATAAAGCCGACGCAGCCGAGGATCATCAGCACGGGTATGACCAGATTCACCGCGGCAAAGGGCGTCTTTCCCGCGAAATTGGACACAAAGAAGCCGTCGACCACGCCGTAGATCGAGGTGAAAAGCATCATCAGGATCGACGGAAACGTGAAGCGCAGCACGCGGCCATAGGTAAAATGATCGGATAATTGAATGGGTCGCTTCAAAACTGTTTCGCCTCCTTACGCATTTCCACCAAGAAGCGCTCCGTCAAACGCAGATAGGTCTCCCGTTCCGAGGCCTGCCAACCGGCAAGCACCCGATTTTCCATCTCCAAAACGCGCATCGCAGTGCGCTCGACAAGCTGCCGCCCCTCCGGCGTCAGGCACACGTCCTTCGTCTTCGCGCCGCTGCGCGCAAGGTAGAGCAGCCCCGCGCGTTCCATGCGGCGCAGCGCGGAATTGAGCGTCTGCTTGCTCAGGCACGACCGGCGGCAAATCTCCGTCAGGGGGCAGGGATCGCCCATGTCGCACAGTGCGTAGAGAATGGCCATCTCGCTTTCTGGCAAGCCGACTTTTTTGGCAAACGTCCGATACAGCGCGTCCGTCTCGCCCATCAGGTAATTGAAGCGGAACATCGCATCGGAACTGTAAGATCGCATGGCACGTCCTCCTCTGAAACACAAATCGCGGCCATTATAGTACGATATCGGACGATTGTCAAGCAGAAAAAGAACTGACCGGCAAGCGGTCAGTTCTTTTTGTTTTTCCCGTCAGCGGACGGTGATCTCGACCGGAACCGTCTTATCGCCGTTCAGAGTCGAGGCCGTGACCTGATAGGTGTAGGTGCCGGTCGTGTCGGGCGCGGGGAATTGGACGCGCCAAGACTTCGTTCCGTCCGCGTTCTGGCGGCTGGCAACGCTCCAGCGGGTCACGCTCTGTCCGTTCAGGGTCAGGTGAATGTCCGTCGCGTCGCCGCTGGTCTCGGCGCAGAGCACCGCAACATGACCCGCGAGCACATACCTCGTATCCAGCGCGCATTGCAGCGTCGTCTCCTTCGCCGTGCGGGCAAGCGCGATCTTCGCGAGCAGGAGGTCGAGCATCTTCCGATCGACCGTCTCCTGATCGGTCAGGGTGCGCGCCGAAGCGCTGACGCTCGCATAGAAGCTCTCCGCCTCGCCCAACGCCTTCGCGTAGTCTGCGTAGTTGGCGTAGCCGTTGTCGGGTGTTGGATTGTCCAGCAGGAGCTTCAGACCGTCCAGATAGGGCGCGTTTTCATACCAGACCGTAACGCTGCGGTTCGTTGCACCGACCGTACCGGTGACAGTGCCGCCGTTTTCGCCAAAGAGCGAAGGCGTGAAGTCCGCGCCGTCGGTGTGTGAGTAGCAGTAGCCGTTGCGCACCGTGACACGCACGGTGAAGCTCTCACCGATCTCCGCGTCGATCCCGATCGTTTCCAGCGTCTTTTCCTCGGAGCCGATCATCGTCTTGACATACACGACGAAGGGCGCGTCGGAAACGAGCCTGCCCGACGCAGGCAGCGTCGAAGCGTTCGTGCAGCCGTTAAACCCGGGGAAATCACCCATGGTGTCGGTCATGGTTTGGAAGGCCGTGTAATTCAGGCTGGCGTCCACGTCCCAGTTCCACTGCTTCGCAGCGTTTGCCCACATACGGCCGATCAGGTTGTAGCTGCCGTCGCGCGTCCAGATGTTCTCCTCGTTGTCCCAGCCTGCCCAGTCGCCCCAGATCAGGAAGTAGCCGCCGCCGAGCTGTGCGTCGCTGCGGTACTGGTCGGTGAAGCAGTTGCTGAGACAGCCGTTGAAGCTCGTCGGCGTCCAGCCGCCGACGTGGCGACAGTTCGACCCATACGTGCAGCCGGAATTGCAGCCGGAATACACAAATTCCGCTCTGCCGTGGTTGAACGGCCAAGTCTTGTTGGAGTCGCTGCGCGCATCACCGCCGTTCTTACTGTTGCGCAGGACATAGTAGGTATACCAGTTGAGGCAGTTATAGACCTTGCGTCCCTGATCGGCAAGCGTATTGGGCGAGACGTGCTCGCTCTCCGCCGTCCAGAACAGGACGTCGATGCCCGAATTGACCGCGACGGTGGCGGATTTGTTATCTTTGTAGCGCTTACCGTCGGGGTAATAGCAGTAGTATCCGTTGCCGAAGAGGCAGTCGTTCCACGCGCGCACGCTGTAGGAATGGTTGTCCGAGCCGTAGACGCTGCGCTGCAAAAGCTCTGCCAGCTTGTTCATGTAGATGACATAGGCATCCTTGTAGTTACTGGTGCTGCCGCCGTTGCTCGTGTTGAAGGAGGAGGTAGCCCAAGTATAACTTCCGCCGGTGACTTCGTCGCCGCCGATGTTGAACTTCGTGCAGCCGAAGTCGCCGAAGAACTTTGCATAGGCGTCGGTCACGGCAAAGGACAGGGTGCGGGCATAATCGTCGCCGATGTTGATCGTGGCGTTGTTGCCGCCCTGTAGGCTGCTGTGGCCGGTGTAGGTCGCGCCGTCATAGCGGAAGGTAAAATCCGTTCCGGTGTCCACGAAATTCGACTTGTACTTTGCGATGATGCAGTCGGCGTGGGTCGGATAGTCCACGGCCGGAATGATCTCGATATGGCGGGACTTCGCATAATTCACGATCTCCGTCAGCTCGTCGCGGTTATAGAACTTGTCCGCGTTCGGATCCGGAGCTCCCTTCGGGTCACCGTTCGGATCGTTCCACGAAACGAGGTTGTAGCCGATCATCCAGCTAAAGTCGTTGCCGTTGGCATCGAGCACCTGCGCGCCGCTCCGGTCGCGCCAGATGTTCGCGCGGCAGCCCTGATCCTCCGTCATGTGCAGATCCATGGCATTGTAGCCCATCCACGACATTTCGTCGATCAGGTTCTTGATCCAGTTCACCGACCAGTACTTTCGGCCGATGTCAAGCTGCACCGTGCGCTCTGCGGTATCCGGCGCGTCGGAAACGGTGCAGCAGCTTGCCGTGCTGCCGTCAAAGAGGCGCATCAGCGTGCGCAGGCCGTAGAGCAGGCTGTTGTGGCTGCCTTCGCCGCCGTAGTAGACCTGCGCCGTGCCCGCCGTGTAGTAGACCACGGCATTGCTCTGCGTGATCTCCAGCCGGTAGGCCTCGCCCGTAAGCGCCTGATCCGCGCGCACGACGATGTCGCCGTCGCGAATCTTGTCCCGCGTGCCGTAGGCGATGTCCAGCGCGGTGGCGGTTGGCAGCCCCTTGGCCGCGAACTGCGCGCTTGCAAGCTGCAAGGTGGAACGGAGCATTCCGCTCGGCTCACGATCCGTGACAACGAAGAAGCGCGCATCGGCGGACAGGGTGAAGGTGCCGCTTCCCTTCTGATACTGATCTACGAAGGAAGTCAGGCCGGTATTTTCGGCGGCCGCCGCCCGCCCCGGAATCAGGGCGAGCAGCAGGACTGCCGTAAGCAGCAGGGAGATTAGACGAGTCGATTTCATGAAAGCGCTCTCTTTCTAATTTTAAGATGTAAAGGCCATGTTGGTGCTGGTATTGAAGCAGATCGCGCCGTCGGTCGCCGTGCGCGGGCAGGCGCCTTCCATGAAGAAGCCGACGAGCGCAAGGTCTTTCATTTCCGAAGGGGCTTCCGGTGCGGAGAGAACACAGTTCATGTCCATGAGGTTGATCTTCATCGCGCCGCAGCTGGCAATTTGCTGTGTCAGTGCGAACCGCTCCACCGCGATCATGGGCTTTGTATATTGTTTCATTCTCTGCGCACCTCAATTCTTTGCAACAAATTCCAGCAGCCGGTAGATCACCGCCGCAGCCTCGGCACGCGTGCAGCGATCGAGCGGCGCAAGCTCCGTTTCGGACTTGCCGTTGATCATGCCGGTAGCAACGAGCAGCTTCACGCTGTCCAGCGCCCAATCCGGCACCAGACCCGCGTCGCCGTACTTGCTCAGGTCGGCAGGCGTCGGGAGCTTCGCGTCGGACGCGTGGAGCGCGCGGGCGATCATGACCATCATTTCCTGACGGGTGATCTCCAGCTCGGGGCCGAAGGTCGTTGCCGTCATGCCGTTGACCAGACCGTGCTGTGCAGCGATCCGAATTTCCTGCTCGCTCCAGCGACCCTTCGTGTCGTCGAAGCCGCGCTTCTCGCCGGTGTCGGTCAGCTCCAGCGCGCGCACCAGCATTGCCGCAAACTGCTCACGCGTCAGCCGCTCTTCGCCGTGGAAGCGATCGTCGGGGTAGCCCTTGACCACGCCGGACGCGTAGAGGGCATTGACCGCCTCTTCAAACCACGTGCCGCGAATGTCGTCAAAGGGTGCCGGCGTCACCGGCTCTTTCGGGTTCTCCGGATTTTCCGGATCCTTCGGGTTCTCGGGGTCTTTGGGGTTCTCCGGATCCTTCGGGTTTTCGGGTTCATCGGGATTCAGCGGATCTTCCGGCGTCTCGGGATCCTTCGGAGTCTCAAGCGTGATATCGATCCGGTTATCCAGCGTCGAGCGTGCCTCGACGGTTTTCCGGCTGTCGATCTGCTTGGCAAAGTCCTGGAGCATTTGGTTGACAAGCTCGATGGATGCGTCCGTGAGCTTGCCGTCCGCGCCGAAGGTGATCTTGCCCGCCTGCCAAGCCGCGGGCTGCACAAGCTCGTAGCCCTTGATCTTCAGGCCGGTGAAGGAGACCAGACCGTTGCGCGGCAGAAGCAGCACAAGGTAAGCACCCGTCGCCTCATCGTAGGCGCAAAGCGTCGGGTCGATCCGATAGTACTGCTCGGCACCGCTGGTCAGCTCGGTGATCTGCGTCCATGCAAGCGGCTCCTCCGTCGCGTTGCTCTGGCTGAGCGTCAGCTTGCCCTCATGATTTTCCAGTTCCGCTTCCGTGAAGCCGCCCGCGGCTGCCTCGTCGATGGCACGCACACCGATCTGGAGCGTGCGTTCGGCAAGCGGCGTGTTCTCGTCGGGCCTGACGTAGAACGCAAGCGCCTGACGCAGGGACAGGCCGTTGAGGTAGACCTCGTTGTTCGGGCCGACCAGCGCATAGTCCTCTACGGAGTCGGCCAGATTGCCGCTGATGATATTGCCGTTGCGGTTTTCCGTGAAGGTCGCCGTGGCAGAGCCGACGGTAACGGAGGTCTCATCCGCCTCCGCGACAAGGATCTTGCCGTCCACGATCTGGTCATGGATCTGGAGGATCTTCGCGTTGCTCTCGCTCGGCGTGTAGTAACCATCCGGATCGTTGTTTTCCTCCTGCTGGAGGGGGTTAAAGATGCGGATGCCGTCGACATAGAGGTAGCTCTCCACCAGCATCGGGTTTGTCGTCTCGGTGCCGTCCTCCTTCTGATAGGTGGAGCTGCCCGTCGCCACATTGTAGAGCTTGTAATAGACCGTGCCGTCGGCGGCGGTCAGCCGATAGCGGATCACGCCGCTTTCTTTGTCGTAGGTGAGATACTCGACCGTCCAGCCCTCGTAGTCCTGACGGGAGGTGACGGAGACCTTGACGGTGTAGTCATCAGGCTTGAGGTCGTTGACGGAGACGACAGGCACCTGATAGATTGCCTCCTTGCCATCGTCGTTATTCCCGTTATCATATTCGGTGATGACCGGAATGGTGCGGATCTCTTCGCCTGCGGTGTTAAACACGGAGGCAATGATGTTCGCCGAGCAGTTGGAGGTCGCACGGCTGACGATCTCAAAACCGGTTCCGTGGAAGGAGAAGGAGAAGACCTGCTCGTCGGTCGTGACCGTGATCTTCGTCACGGAGCCGCCGGAGGCGTGGTGTCCCTCATTCTCATAGTGGCCGTCGTGGCCGTACTGTTCGTTCTGATCGGCGTCCTGATAGTCGCCGTCGCCGTTTCCGATCTGGTCGATCTTGCTGTCGGTCTTGGAGTAGTCGATGCCGCCGAAGTTATCCTCGTAGTAGACCACAGAGGCGGGAACGGTGACGATCATTTCGTACATCTCGACTTCCTTATGAACATCGACGTTGCCGAGTCCGGCAGAAGGGGTCTTCGTGCTGTCGCTGACGCGGATGACAACCTTTGTCGCGCTCGCGCCGTTCATGATCTTCTCCGGCGTGAAGACAAGGCGAGAATAGGTGTCCGACTGCGCGATGTTCGAAAGAAGCCAGCGCTGATTTTTGTTTGGCGTAGTGTTCTGCCAGATCTGGATCGGCTGGTTCTGGGATTGCACACCGTCCTTCAGATCGAGGCAGAAGGACTGGGCAGCAAATGGCTTCAGCGCATTCGTGCCGTCCGAAAGGGCGGTCAGCACCCATTTCTCCGCGTCCGTGCCGGTCTTTTCCTTCTGCACGACGCGCACGCCGTTGGCCGCGGCATTCGCAAGCTGGAGCGTCATGCCGGAGGCGACGTTTTCAATGACATAGCTGCCGTCGCTCTGCTGATCCATGTACCACAGCTGCGCGCTGTTGGAATCGTCGCGGGTCTGCACGACCGCCGCCGTTCCGGAGGTCGAGGTGATGTCGATCTTTACGCGGTACTGCGTCTTGGTCTGCACCTCGCGCGTGGAAGAGGCCGTCGCCGGTGTCGCGCTCCAATCCGACCATTCGGACGTGCTCGACGTCGTGGTGGTCTTCGTCCAGTTCTGCTGGTAGATGGGAGTCGCAAACCAAATTATGGAACCTTTGCAGTAGGTCGCACTGAAGCTGGAACTCTGTATGGCATTCGCGTTCGTGGAACCCGGCGTATAGAAGCCGACCAAATCCAGTCCGCTTCCGCTCATGAAGTCATAGGTATCCTTTTCATCCTCACCGCCGGAAATACCGGTCGCGTAATTGGCGTTCTCCCAAGCGTGGAACGTTGTCACGGGAGTGCCGTTGACGTTCTGTCCTCTGGTATAACCGATCCTGCGCCAATACGGACCGTCGGTCTGATTTGCGCACCAATGCCAGTAAATATACCCGACCGTCGTGGTCGTCGAGGTCACGCCGTCGCCGCTCATGAGCGACTTATGGTACTTCGAGTAGAGCGAATTGCTCGTGTCGAAGCCGGACGGGAAGTTGGCATACTGCACCGTGCCAGTCTGCGTGTTGGTCGTGGTGGTCGTGTCGCGGTAGCGGTACATGGTGCGCGTCTCGAGCTGGCTGTCGTCATAGCCGGAGGGCTTCGTGTCGCTCCAGTCGCCGCTGGCCGCATCGTTGATGGACAGGACGTAGTTCTGGTTGTCGCCAAGCAAAATACGATAGGCTCTGCGGGTGGCGCCGCTCTCGCCGTTGTCCGTGGTGAAGGTGCCGTAGGTGCTGTGCTGCTCGTTCAGCGTCGTGCCGGTCACGCCGTTCGTCTTCGACGTCAGCTTTGCGTCCTTTCTGATCTGTGCCAAGCTGTCGTAGCCCTCGCCCGTGATGATGCCCTCGAGCGTGGTGTTCGTCGTGATGCCGGTCAGGGCGATCAGGTCGTTGTTCGTCAGGCCGCCGTCGTTTTCGTTGTTCAGATCGACGGGCAGACCGTAGTCGAGCACATAGGTGTTGTCCTTGACGTCCAGCACGTGCAGAACGACGGGAACCTTCGTCGTGACGGTCACGCCGCCGTCGGTGTAGACAGCATTAAAGTACTGCGTATGGGTGCCCGGCTCATCGCCGTTGAGAACGAGGATGTTGTCCGAGAAGCCCGTCATATTGCCGTCGCCGTTTGCGTGGGCGTTAAAATACCACGCGGCGTTGCCGGAATCGCTGACCGTCCACAGATGCACCTTGCCGCCGTTGTAGGCGTGGGCGCTGTCAAGATCGACCGCGTAGGCGGTGTTCGTCTTTGGCCGGATCACATAGGCGTTCTTCGTGCTGTTCGGCGCAATGCCCGTCGTGTTTTTCTCGATCCGCCAAAGCGTCGTTTCGTTGGCGGCGGCGTCCGCCTCCGTCATCGAGACGAGCTTGAGCCGGTCGTCATAGTCCGTGGCATTCGACTGCGATCTTCCGTCCGTGCCGCTGGTTTGGTCAATGTACACATATTGGTTGTACTGAAGGTTGAGGATGGTGTAATAGCCGTTGCCTGCATACTTCACGTAGAAGAGCGGCTCGTTTCCTTCGGTACCGTCGCTATATAGCTCATTTGTGTCATAGACCTGAAGCTCGCCGTCGCTCTTCGGCGACCAGACAAATCTGCGGGCGTTCGGGTCACTTGAAATCACCGTCGCCGTGCCGATGGAGTAAACGCCGTCGGCAAGGGGACGCATGGCACTCGTCGCTCCGTTTGCTGAGCAGGGGATGAAGTCCGTGATCGCGCCGACATTGCTGCCCAGCGCCGTCGAGGCCGCGTCGCCGACGCTGACCGCGATGGGATGCCCCGCCCATAGGAAGTACTGCTGCGCCGTGCCTACATAGACAGCGAAGTTCGCGCTGCCGCGGATACTGCCCGCCTCGGTGTAGACCGTGTTCTTAAAAATGCCGTCTCTGGACAGGCCGTAGCGGATGCCGTAGAGCGTTAGACTCTCGCCGGGTGCAAGGCCTGCGTCGGTATGTCCTTCGCATTTGACGTCCGTCAGGAAGGTCTTCAGCGCGTCTGTGTCGGCAAAGCTGATGTTGATCTGTTTGCCGCCCGCCGTCTTGAGCACCGCAGTGATCGAGCCGATCTCCCGTGCGTAGGTCGTACCGCCAAGCATATAACTGCCGAGGCTGACGCCGTTGTAACCGGCAGAGAAGCCGACATTCTCGTCTAGGAAGGAGAGGTTGGTCAGCGGGAGGACATAGCCGTCGTTGCGCAGGGTGAAGTAATACTCCACATACTTTGACTTATCAACCAGACCGTAGTTTGTCACCTCGACGCCGTCCTGCGTGGCGCCCTTTTCCGTGATGACGTCCTTCGAGGTGACCTCGATGTTCGTCTCGATGCGGATGTTCGCGCCGTAGGTATGGCGCTCCGTGTAGAAGAAGTCAAAGTCGTAGGTCTCGCCATCCTGAAGGCCGCATTCCTCGATGTAGTCGTTCAGGTTGAAGACCGAGTTGGTGATGGAGTGCGCGCCGCCGATGTCCATGACCATCTTGTTGTTGATGAACAGATAAACGTCGTCGTCGCCTTCGAAGTTGAAGTAGAGGTCGTCTTCCATATTGAAGATGAACTGGCCGTGACCCTCCATCGTGTAGCTGTAGTCGCGTCCGACATAGGTATTGTAGACGCCTGTCTTCCGCGTCGATGCGCCGTCGTCCATAAAGTACGGCGAATTGGTCTGGCGGTAAGTTTCGCTGCCGGTCGTCGGCAGGAAGGGACGGGAGGTCGTGATCGCGTTGACGCTCGTGCCGTACTGGACAAGCTCCTTCGTGCCGCTGCTCTCGACATGAGAGATGCTGCCGTCGAGCGCATTATAGGCAACGTTGTCGTAGCCGCCGTCGAAGACGTAGTAGGTCTTGCTGTTGCTGTCCGTCTCCTGCGAGAGAGTCATGTGCGTATATTCCGGAACGATCCGGCTGATGCCGTTGTCGTAATAGAGCGTGTTGAGCATCCAGTAGGCAACGTCCAGATAGTTATTAAAGCTATCCTTGTGGCTGCCGTTCGTCAGCTCCTCCCAGCTCAGATCCAGCAGTGCCTCGTGACCCGACTTGTAGCCGCTCCACTCGCTCTCCGCTACCTCCGTCACATTGGGGTTGCCGCAGCCCGCGAGGTATTCGCGGATCGTCTGCGCCCAGTCCTTGCCGTTCAGCGTCTTTTCGCCCTGAACGAAGTTATAGTTATAGGTAGCGGAGCCTGCGTCGTAGACCTCGGAAATGCTCAGCGCCTTTTGCAGCAGCGCCGCGAGCTTCTGCACCGTCTCCCGCGTGTAGACAGGCTTCTTTGTCACGGGGTCAAGCTCATACTCGACCAGACCGATCGTCGCCATGCCGTTGACGTAGGAATGCATATTGGGCAGGTACTTACTGACGTCGATGTAGTCCTCTCCTTCGATCGTCGTCAGCGGGAAATTCGCGGTGCTGGAGCTGACGGTATTGCCCGTCTCTCCCTGCGTGTGAACGAACCAACGTCCGTCGTTCGACGTTTTGGAGACCGCGTAGCCGTACTCATAGATCGCGTAGGCGTTCCACTTGCCCGCCGCGAGGTTGTTCTGCACGGTGTAGTCGTCCGTGCCCCAGCGAGAGGCATAGCCGAAGTTGTTATATGCATAGTAGCTGCTGGCCGTGTTATAGCCGGAGTTCGGCAGGAGCATACCGAAGGCAAGGTTGTTGCCCATGCGGTAGCGGCGCACCTTGCCCGCGTCCTTGTTCGCGTCGTAGTCGGCACTGGTCGTCTCCGTCCAGTGCTTCGTGACGGTGTAGCCGTCATACTCCAGCATATCCGCCATACCGGCCAGCACGCCGCAGCCGAAGCTGCTCGCCTCGTCCTGCGTCGCAAAGCAGCCGACCGCCGCGATGGACAGCGTGACCCGCTTCCCCGCAGCCGTAGAGACGGACAGGGAGGAGAGCTTCTGCGCCGCCGCGTAGCCCGCCGCCGTGGAAAGGTCGATCGTCACGGTGTGATAGCCCGGCGCGGTCGAAAGCGCCGCGTCCACGCCGTTGGCGCTCACGTCGGAGAGCGCCGCACTCCGGCCGTCAAAGCCCGGGTAAACGCGGAAGGTCTCGTCGCCGAAGGTGATGCGCGTGCCGTCGTACCGAGAGAGGTAGAACCGCTCCCCGCGCATATCCTTGCGCCAAAGGGCGGAGACGATCTGCGTCCCCTTCGCCATTGTGCTGTCTTTGACCGCCAGATAGAGCGGCTCGCCGTAATAGTCCACATCGGCAAGCCGGAAGCTGTAGTCGCCGCTGCTGTTCTGGATGATATGGAAGCGGTTCGCACTGTCCTTTGCTTTGCAAACCGGTTGCTGTCCGCTGGTGCTGATGCCGCCGATATAGAAGTTGGTAGCGGAGAGGTTGCCGCTACTGTCCGCTCTGTACCAGCGGAGGTAGTAAGACCCGTCTGCCGCAGCCTCTGGAACGACGTACTTCGTCGTTTCGTTATCCCTGTCCGGAGACGACCAGAGTTGGATCGTCTGCCCGTCCGTCGCCGTTCCGTTACTCACATCGAGCGCATACCCATGCTCGCCGTCGATCGGGACGATCTTAAACGGCGCAAACCGGCTGATGTCGCTTGCGTCCGTATCGACATGGTAGACCAGCGTCATATAGCGGGTGTTTTCCTTCCCCAGCGCCTGCTCAAGAATGGTCGCGTAAGCGCCGACGGTGGAAGAAACGTCCGACGTCGTCCGGATGATGCGCAGCGCGTCACCGGCAAGCCCCGTGAGCGCCGTCTCGCTGCCGTTTGCCGGAATCAGGAACCATTTCTGCGCAGCCGAATCGTTCGACGTCCATGCCTGAATGTTCTGCCCGTTTGCCAGCGTGCCGCCATATAGGTCGAGCACACGGCCGGTCAGATCTGGATTGTGAGAGGCGGTGTATACCGTCTTAAAAACATAGCTGCCGTCGCCGTTGGCGATCGCCGTCCAGCGCTGGTTATTGCCTCCGTTGGCTGTCCAGCAGTGGACATTGATGCTCGTGTCGGCAAGGTCGATGTCCATCGCGCTGCCGGTCAGCTCATTAATAAATGTATAGTAGCCGTTGGCATCCATCAGGACCGTCCAGCGCTTGGCCGCGTCGCTGACGGCAGAGTAGTCCCCGCTGTAGAGCTTGAGGTCTGCGTTATAGGCGTCGGAGTCGGCGCCGATGAAATAGTAAGGCGAGCCGGTGTTCCCGTTTACGCTCGGATAGGCCGCAAGGTAGAACGTGCCGAGATTATAAAACTGCTCGGTCGTGCTCTCCAGTGTTTTTGTGATCGGTCTGTCTCCGTCTGCGTACCACGCCTTGCCATAGGCGGGCGTGACCAGCTCCGCGTGCGCGCGTGCATACCTATACTGGTCTTTATATGTATTGCTCGCGTACTCGAAGAGCATACCGTCGTTCGGGTAGTTGTGGATGGTGACGGGCAGCGACACGGATTTCTGCGGATTCAGCGTTCCGTAGGTCACGTTCTGCGTATCGCCCACCGCCGCCTGCGCCAAAGTCGCAAGCGAGGAGAGCATACCGACCAGCATTGCCACCACCAACAGCAGGGATAGGATCTTTTTTTGCTTCATGTTTCTCCGTTCCTTCCTTCTTTTATCTGCGCCTGCCGTGTCCCTCAAATTGCAGCAGGTTTATTTTGAAAATACTCCGGTTGCATGAAAAAATGTCCCTCTTAGGAAAGTATATTATACCACCGCTCTGGCGGGACGCGCAAATTATTTGGCGTTTTTCCGTAAAAATCTCCCTTTTGCCTCTGCTTTGTCACGATTTACTTTCTTGCTTCGTCACTTGTTACAAAATCGACCTCAGGCGTTTCCTCGTCGGCACAAAGTGTCTGCAACGTCCGTAAATAGGACTGCGTCATATCGCACAGATAGGGCGCTCGTCTGCTCGTGCTTCCGGTCTCGCAGCGGTGGATCGCCGCACAGGCGGGGCACGCGCCGCGCAGCGCGCAGCCGTCGCAGACGGCGGGCAGGAGCACCGCATCCATCCGCCGCGTCAGCTCGCGCCACGCCGGAAGGAAGCCGTCCGCGAACGGGTAGGTCTGCGGCTCATCAAGCATCCCGCAGGGCATCATCCTGCCGTCCCAGGAGATCCAGAACTGTGAGCGCCCCGCAAGGCAGCGGGAATCGTCCGTGCACAGGCAGTCATCCGTCGGGCAGAAGCATTCCGCGTCCGGCTGCGCTGCGGCAAAGGCGCGCAGCGTCTCGCGGTCGCTCGTTTTCCATTGGGAGAGCGCCGAATAGCGCCCCGCCTCCTGCGCACTGAAGCGCTCCGGCGGCACGCAGCCCAGCCCCTCACGCCGCACCGGCGGAAAAAGGTAGGTCGTTGGCCGGACGTGCAGTCCCCGCTGCGCGGCAAAGTCGGCAATGCCGTCAAGCTGCCCGATGTTCAGCGGCGTCAGCGTAGCGTTGAGCGTGAGCGCGACGCCCGCCTCCAGCAGCCGGTCAACCGCACGCTTTGCCCGTGTGCAGGCATCCGGCTCGCCGCACAGCGCGCCGTAGGCCTCCGGCGTCACGCCGTAGAGCGAAAGGTTGACCTGCGCGGGCGGCGACGCACTGAGCCACCGCACCGCTTCGTCGTCGATCAGCGTGCCGTTGGTGTTGATGCTGACGGAAAGTCCCATCCGCGTCAGCCCGAGATAGATCTCGCGGAAGTCGCGCCGCAAAAACGGCTCACCGCCCGTCAAGAGCAGGAAAAGCGTGCCCGCCTCCACCGCCTGACGCCCCATATCCAGCCACTGCGCAGCGGAAAGCTCCTGCCCCGAGCGGGAGTGGATATAGCACATTTTGCAGCTTAGATTGCAGTGCGGCGTCAGTTCAAAGCCGCCCGTGACGGGCGTTCTGCTCTGCATCGCCCGCAGGCTCAGAAGCTGCCGAAGCGGGATGTCCTGTCGCATCGCGTTCCTCCGGCCTACATCCCGTCGGCGTAGATGCCGACGACTTGGCAGGCGTCTTTATAGTAATGTCCCGCCGGAAGCGTCCGGCTCTCGCCCGCCTTCAGGTCGTTTACCGTGATGCGGTAGGCAATGCCGCCAAGGAAGGTGTCGTCCTCGCGGATCAGTTTATAGTACACCGTGACCAGCGGATAGTCCGCGCCGGAGGTGTTGGTGACGGTGATGCTGCCGTTGTCGCCCTCGACGCTCACGCCGTCGAGCCACGCAGCGTCCGCCTCGCGGAAGATGCTGACATCGTCCTCATAGGTAAACTTTGCGTCCTCCCCGACGGTCAGGCCGCTCGACTCGAGCACCCACGCAGCCTTGCCCGCCGGAAGCTCCGAAAGGAGAAACACAGCGGTCTTGCCGTCAACGGTATAGCACAGAGTGCAGTACTGGCACACCTGATCGGACGTATTGACGATCAGGAGCGCCGCCACATCCGTCACGTCCTCATCCGCGCCGTTTTCCGGATCGACGCCGCTGAAGCGGCCGGTTCGCGCAACGACGAGCTTTCCGTCGGCGGGCTGCACAAGCTTCGGCGGCGCGGTCGTCTCCGGAACGGGCGGCTCCGTCGCCTCGCTCGGCGTATCGGTCTGCGTCGGCGCCACATCGCTCACAGGCGGAGTTACATCCGAAGGCTCCGTCGTCCGGCTCTCGCTCGGCGCGCTCGCCGTGCTCTGCTCGGTTTGCGGCTTTGCTTTCTTGCTTTGGCAGGCACAAAGCAGCAGCGCCAGCGCCAAGATCAGAAGTAAACTTTTTTTCATTCCTCTACCTCCCGTAGAACGGATAATTCCCGTAATTGCGCAAAGATCTCCTCCACGTCCGCCTCCATCTCCTGCGGCGCAAGGCCGTAGAGCGCGGACATCTGAGCCAGCAGTTCTTCGCGGGTCATCCCGACTTGAAGCAGGCGAAAAATATCCGCGCCCGTCTCATTTAGGGCAATCAGGCCGCTGAAGGTGCGCGCGGCTTCGCCGGAGGGTACCGCGACATAGTCCTGATCGACCTTGCGCAGAACAAAGCCCTCCGCAAGTTTCCATTTCATGCTCATTGCTCCTTTGGGAAACACTCCCCTTATACTTTTGTAGGTTAAATTATACCATCTTTCTCTGTTGCAATGCAAGTGGCAAAATGCCCCATTTGCGCAAAAAACGCGCCGTGGAAAGCTCCACGGCACGTTATCTTTCGTTCTCACAGTTCGCGCAGCGCATCGACGAGTGAGGTCTTCGCGTTGGTCTTTTCATCGCGGTATTTGACGACTCGCGCGGGCGTTCCGGCCACGACGGCATTTTCCGGCACGTCGGCGGTAACGACCGCTCCTGCGGCGACCACGGCGCCGGAGCCGATCCGGACGCCTTCAAGCACGACGGCGTTCGCACCGACGACCACATCGTCGCCGACGATCACAGGTGTCGCGCTCGGCGGCTCGATCACACCGGCAAGGACGACGCCCGCCGCAATGTGGCAGCGCTTGCCGACCGTGGCGCGCCCGCCGAGGACGGCTCCCATGTCGATCATGGTGCCTTCTCCGACCCGCGCGCCGATGTTAAGGATCGCGCCCATCATGATCACCGCATTGTCGCCGATGGTGACGCCCTCGCGAATGATCGCGCCCGGCTCGATGCGTGCGTGCAGCTCCTTCAGATCCAAAAGTGACAGCGCGGAGTTGGCGCAGCCGTTTTCCACATGATAGGCGGCGATGCGCTCCTTCTGCGCGGCAAGCTGCGGCGCAAGCACCTTCCAGTCGCCAAAGAGGATGCACAGCCCGCTGCCGCCGCGGAACACCTCGACGCCGGCAAACGCGCAAGGCTCTTTTTCCTGTAGGACGACCTGCACCGGCGTCTTTTTCTCCGCCGTGCGGATGCGTTCGATGATCTCCAGTGCTTCCATGGCGCTACCTCACGGAGCGCTTCTTGCGCAGCATCTCGCGCCAGTCGAGGTCGCCGCGCTGCAGACCCATCACCAGCATCTCGGCCGCGGCAAGGTTCGTCGCCACGGGGACATTGTGCGTGTCGCACAGGTGGATGGTCTGGACGATCTGCTGATCCTCCCACGGGTCAAGGTTATTCGGATCGGTAAACATCAGAACCATATCGATCTCATTGTAGGCAATACGGGCATCGACCTGCTGATGACCGCCCTGATTGTGGGCAAGGAAGAGCGTCACGGGCAGGCCGGTCGCCTCCGCGACCAAGCGCCCCGTCGTAGCGGTGGCAGAGAGCGAGTGCTTGGAAAGCACGCTTTTGTAAGCCGTGCAGAACTGAACCATCAGTTCCTTCCTTTTGTCATGTGCCAATAGCGTAATGTTCATTCGTGTCACCTCACAGTTTCATCAGCGGCATATGCTCGCCGCGCAGTCGCCTGGAAATGCGGAAGCAGGCCTCCGCCGCGCCTCCGCCGCCGGAAAAAATCAGCGCAGTTCCCTGCGCGGCCGAGAGCACAACCTTCGGATCCTCCGGAAGCATACCGAGCAGCGGCAGCCCCACGCTGTCCATAATGTCGTCTACGGTCAGCGTCATGCGACGGAACATCCGCGGCGATATGCGGTTGACCACCAGCATGAGGTCTTCCTTGCCGTCCAGACTGAGCAGGTCGGCCGCGCAGCCCGCGTCGCGCATGGACGCCGGATCGGGCGTGGAGACGATGATGCAGCGGTCGGCATAGCGCGCGGCAAGGCGGAACCCGCTGCCCACGCCCGCCGGTGCGTCGATCAGGCAGAAGTCAAATTCTTCGCGCGCCTGCGTCAGGATCCTTCCGAAGCCCGCCGCGTCGATCAGCTCGTCGTTCTCCCGCACGGGAGCGGTCAGAAGAAAGAGCTGCGGCAGACGGGGGTGCTGCGTCGCGTCGGAGAGGCGGTAATGGCCATGGATCACGTCGGTAAAAGCGACCACGGGAAGCTCCGCCATGCCGAGCGCAATGTCCAGATTGCGCAGGCCGATGTCCGCGTCGATGCACAGCACGCGCTTGCCGTCTGCCGCAAGACAGGCGGCGACCGCCGCGCAGAGCGTCGTCTTTCCCGTTCCCCCCTTGCCGGAGAGAATGGAGATCACCTCGCCCATGATTGCCTTCACCGCCCTTTCTTCTTTCAGTATACCCTACCACGGTGGTAATTTCAACCAGAATTTGCCGTTTATTGGATCTCGCCCGCCTTTTTCAGGGAGAATTTTGTCACGGCGGGGCCGATCAGCTCATAGATGAGCGTGCCGCAGAGGATGACGGCGCGGATACGCGCGGCATAGTGCGGGACGACCTCGCAGGCGGCCAGCGACAGGCCGATGGCAACGCCCGCCTGCGGCAGCAGGCAGGGGCCAAGGTAGCTTTTGACCTTTGCGTCGCACTTGCACAGCACCGCGCCCAGCCAAGAGCCGACCATCTTGCCGGCGACGCGCAGGACGATGTAGATCACGCCGATCAGCCCGACGGTGGGAAGCACCGAGAGCTGAAGCGCCGCGCCGGAGGCGACGAAGAACAGCATGAAGATCGGCGGCGTGATATTGTCGCACAGATCCATGATCTTGTCCACATCCGGAGAAAAGTTTGCGATCACCGCGCCCATCGCCATGCACAAAAGCAGATCCGACAGGCCGAGCAGCTCCGCAAGGCCGAGACCGGCAAAGAGGAAGCCGACCGTCAGGGAAAGGCGGTTGCCCGCTTTCTTAAAGAAGCGCAGCGGGATCAGGTAGACAACGCCCAGCGCCGCACCCGCCACCAGTGCGCCGCCGATCTCCTTGAGCGGAGAGAGCAGGGAGTCCCTCAGCGAAGCGCTGCCGCTGCCGAGTGCCTGCGCGAGGGCGACGGAGAGGGAAAACAGGATCAGCGCCGTCGCATCGTCGATGGCGACGACCGAGAGCAGCGTCTCCGTCACGGGTCCCTTTGCGCGGTACTGCCGGATGACCATGATCGTCGCGGCCGGCGCGGTCGCGGCGGCGATCGCGCCCAGCACCAGACTAAACGGCACGGACTGACCCGAAACGATCAGCCCCAGCACGACGATCAGCACGGCAAAGAGCGACTCAAGGCAGGCGATCACGATCGGCGCGACGCCCACACGCTTGAAGTAGGACATTTTGAACTCGTTGCCGATGGAGAAGGCGATAAAGCCCAGCGCCACGTCGGAGATGATGGAAATGGTGTCGAGGAAGGAGGACGTGAGCAGTCCGAACACGCTCGGGCCGATCAGCAGCCCCGCGACAAGGTAGCCCGTAACGTTGGGCAGGCGAAGATGCTTTGCCATGCGGCCGCAAAACATTCCCGCGAAAACCATGATGGCAAGATCGAGCAGCATATTGAGTGTCATTGTTTCAGCCCTTCCACGTAATCCACCGGCACGGTGAACAAAATACCGCTGTCCGGATGATCCAGCCCGCCGGTCGCCTCGCGCACGATGCGCGAAACCTCCGCGACCTTCTCATCCGGCAGCACCATGAAAATCGTCTTGTTCTCCTTGTGTGCGGGATTCATCAGCAGGCGCAGCGACGCCATAAAGCGCAGCTCGTCGTGCCCCTCCAGTTCCTGTGCCATGCCCTTGCTGTCAAGGATCGTCGCGCCGGGGACATTGTGCCGGCCGAGACGGTCGAGCAGCTTGTCGAGACATTCCACTTTGTTCAGAACGATGATCAGTAGCTTCATTCCAAAAGCCCCTCCTTATTTTTGCGGCGGGAAAGCCGTCGTTTTCTGCGTTATCATAGCACCGCAAGGGGCAAAAAACAATGCCTATTTCGTAAAAATGCGCAAAAGCTCCCGCTCGGTCTGCGCCGTTACGGCGTCAAAATCTATAAACGGACGGCACAGTGCCTCCATCTCGTCGTGGATGGCCTTGGCGCGCGCGATCTCCTCCACACAGCGCCGCAGCAGGAGCGCCACGGTTTCGACCTGAAAGCGCAGCGCGTCGCGCAGGCGCATGGGGACGGAGGAAACCAGGTCGATCCGGCAGCAGCAGGGGCCGTCGTAGGCAAGCTCCTCGCTCTCGCTCAGAACGGCAACGCCCGCATCGGGCAGCAGCAGGTGCGCGGGGCTTCCCGTCGGCTGCATGGGGCCGTAGCCGAGCACGACGCTCTGTCGGTTTTCTCTTGCCCGCTGCACAAGCGTCCGCAAAAGCACCGGCGCGAGAACATAGGCATCGCGCAGGACGATGACGCGGCGGTAGGCGTGCGCAACGTCGCCGAAGCAGGCGCCGCGCGGCGTCAGCGCGCAGAGGAACCGCCTGCGCTCGACCCCCTCCGTCCCCGGCGACCGAAAGGCCGAGAGCGCGAGGCATTCGGCGATCGCGCCGAGCGACTGCTCCAGAGCGCGTGCCTCCCGCGCGGGGCTTGCGAGCAGACCGCGCGCGGCGGCAAGGGCGTCGGTCACGCGCGTGTAGCAGGCGGCATTCTCCCGCCGCAGCCGATAGAGCGGTTCCTCCGCCGCGCGCATGGCGGCGCGGTCATAAAAAGCGCCGAAATTCAGGTAGTTCATCCGCCCGCCGCAGATCTGCGGCTCAAATATGTGCGGCGCCGTCCCGTCAACGTAGGCGCGCCCGTCAAAAAGCACGCCGTCGAGCGAGGACGGGTCGGAAGAGCAGAGCACCAGCTCCGTATCCATGCCGTGCTTCCGCGCGGCGTCGGCAACGGCGCGCAGGAACGTCGACTTTCCGCAGCCGCAGCCGCCCTTCAGAACGGTCAGCTCCTCCGTTTCCCGATACAGCGTGTCAAAATGGGAAACAAATCCCTCCGTAGAACAGGCGCCTAAAAAGCAAGTGGTTTCCAAACAGCACTCCTCCTTTTTCCCCTATGGTATATGCGCAAGGCGGCGGTTTGGTTCCAAAAGGAGGAAATTGTCGGAAAAAGAGAGGAAGTTTTACAAAGGCCTTGCTATTTGGTCGTTTTGACGGTATAATGGCTTGTCAGTGCTTTTCTGAAAGGAGTCTGTTTGTGACTTTCATCAATAAAATTCTGGGCGTCCCGTTGGGCTACGTCATGTGGCTTTGCTACCGCATTTTGGGCAATTACGGGCTGTCCATTCTTCTTTTCACCCTGATCAGCAAGATCATTCTGCTGCCGCTGAGCATCCTCGTGCAGAAAAACAGCATTCGGATGATCCGCCTCCAGCCGGAGGTCAACCGCATCCGCCTGCGCTTCGCGGGCGACCGCGACAAGATCGCCGAGGAGCAGATGGCGCTCTACAAGCGCGAGCACTACTCCCCCATGCTCAGCATCATCCCGCTGCTCGTGCAGCTGCCGCTCGTGCTGGGTCTCGTGTGCGTGATCTATAATCCCATGCAGCACCTGCTGCACATCGACGGCGCGACCATCGCGGAGATCGCGCGCCGGTTCGGGATGAACGTGAATCAAAGCGGCTATCAGTGCTTCATCATGGAAAAGATCCAGTGCGGCACGGATATGGAGCTGCTCAACGGCATCGCGGGCATCGACGAAGTGATCCGGCGCGTGAAAAGCGTGGACATGACCTTCCTCGGGCTGGAGCTGCGCCGCGTGCCGACCCTCTGGGCCTACACCGCCGCCGGAAGCAAATACATAAATCCCCTGATGCTCCTGCCCGTGCTGAGCTGCCTGACGACCTATCTGCTGTGCCTTGCGCAGAACAAAGCAAACGTGCTTCAGGTCGAGCAGAGCTTCCTTGCCAAGTGGGGCGTCTCCCTGTTTACCATCGCGCTTTCCACCTACTTCACCTTCCTCGTTCCGGCGGGCGCAGGCGTCTACTGGATCGCGGGCAATCTGTTTGCCATCGGCAACCTCTATCTGATGAACTGGTGGTACAACCCGAAGAAGTACATCGACTATGAGGCGCTGGAGGAGACAAAGGAGCTTTTGGCGCGGCAGAACGCGGCGCGCGAGGCAAAGAAGCAAGAGCTTGCGCCCTTCCGCGAGCAGGAAAAGCGTGACTATAAGCGCTTTGTCAAGAACGCGGACATCGAGCCGAAGCAGATCGTGTTCTACTCCGAGGGCAGCGGCTTCTATAAATACTACGACGGCATCATTCAGGCGCTGGAGCGGAAAGCCCCGCAGCTGGTCATCCACTACGTCACGAGCGACCCGAAGGACGCAGTGTTCTCGCACAAGGATCCGCACCTTGTCCCCTACTACATTGGTGAACTGCGCCTGATCCCTCTGATGATGAAGATGGACGCGGACATGGTCGTCATGACCATGCCGGATCTGGACAATATGCACATCCGCCGCAGTTATCTGCGCAAGAACATCGAATACCTCTATGTGCCGCACGGCATGGACAGCCTGAACATGACGATGCGCAAGGGCAGCATGGATCATTTTGACAGCGTTCTGTGCGTCGGCCCGCACCAAAAGGAAGAGATCGAAAAAACGGAGGCGGCCTACGGCCTGCCGAAAAAGCGCCTGATCGAATGGGGCTACGGCCTGCTCGACCAGATGCGCGCGGACTACGCGGCCGCGCCGAAAAAAGCAAGCGACAGGAAGGTCATTTTAGTCGCGCCCTCTTGGCAGGAAGGCAACATTGTAGACTCCTGCGTGACGGAGCTGATCGACGGCCTGCGCGCAACCGGAAGCCGCGTCATCCTGCGGCCGCATCCGCAGCAGGTGCGCCACGACCCGAGAAAGATGGAAGAGCTGAAGGTGCGCTATGCCGCCGATGCCGATGTGGAGATCCAGACGGACTTTTCCTCCAACAGCACCGTGTTCGAGGCCGATCTTCTGGTCACGGACTGGTCCGGCATCGCTTACGAATACGCCTACACCACCTGCAAGCCCGTTCTGTTCATCAACACCCCCATGAAGGTCATGAATCCGGAGTATCAGAAGATCGACACGGTGCCGCTGAACATCCTTCTGCGCGAGGAGATCGGTCGGAGCCTACAGCCCGACCAAATGGCGGATGTCGCGCGCACCGCGCAGGAGCTGCTCGGCGCGGATTATCACGACAAGATCGCCGCCTTCGTCGCAACGTATGTCTACCATCTGGGCACCAGCAGCGACGTCGCCGCAGATTACATTCTCTCCCGTCTCGCGGTGCTGAAAAAGCAGCGGGAGGAAGAGGATCTGGACTAAGGAGGGAGCGCTATGCAGGCTATTCTGCTTGCCGCCGGAATGGGCAAGCGTTTGGGAAAATACACCAGCGGCCAGACCAAGTGCATGGTGCGCGTGGGCGGAAAGACGCTGCTGGAGCACGCAGCCGACGCGCTGAGGCAGGCAGGCGTCACCCGCCTGACCATCGTCGTCGGATATGCCGCGCAGCCGCTCATCGCCTTTGCCCGCGACAAGCTGTGCGACATGGAGCTGACGTTCATCGAAAACGCGGACTACGCCGACACGAACAATATTTACTCGCTCTATCTCGCGCGCGATGTCCTTGCGCAGGACGACACGCTGCTTTTGGAATCCGACCTCATTTTTGAGCCGGCGCTGCTGCGCGAGATGATCGCCTGTCCGGAAGAAAACGTGGTGGCCGTTGCCAAATACGAGCAGTGGATGGACGGAACGGTCACGCGGCTGAGTCCGGACGGACACATTCTCGAATTTATTGATCGGGCGGAGTTTTCCTTTGCCCATGTGGAGGAGTACTTCAAGACCGTCAACGTCTATAAGTTCTCGCGCGCCTTCTCGCGCGAAAAGTACATTCCCTTCCTTAACGCCTACATCAAGGCTTACGGCAAGAACGAATACTATGAGTCTGCGCTCAAGGCCATCGCGCACCTGTCGCACGCAGAGCTGTTTGCCTACCGGCTGGAGAAGCTGCGCTGGTACGAGATCGACGACGCGCAGGATCTCGACATTGCCGACACCATGTTCGCTCCGCCGGAGGAGCGGCTTGACCGCTACTGCCGTCATTTCGGCGGCTTCTGGCGTTTCCCCGCGCTGACGGATTTTTGCTATCTGGTCAACCCCTACTTCCCGCCGCGGGAGATGGAAGAGAAAATGCAATATGCCTTTTCCCGCCTCCTGCGCGAATATCCCTCCGGAATGTACGTCCAGCAGATCAACGCCGGACGGATGTTCTCGCTTGACGAGCGGCTCATTCTGGTCGGCAACGGCGCGGCGGAGCTGATCGCCGCGCTTGGACGGGTGCTGCACGGGACGCTCGCGCTCCCGACCCCTTCCTTTAACGAATATGTCCGCTGCTTCGGAAACTGCCGCATCACGCGCCTGCCCACCGCGCAGACGGACTATCAGCTCGACCTGCCGACGCTGTGCGCGGCCGCCGAGACGCACGATATTCTCGCTGTTGTCAATCCGGACAACCCCACCGGCAGCTTCCTTGCGCAGGCGGAGCTGCTCACCCTGCTGGAGCACTGCAAGCAGCACGGCACGCTTCTGATCGTTGACGAGAGCTTTGTTGACTTTGCAGACGCGCCCGTGCGCTACACGCTGTTGCAGGATGCGCTGCTGGAGCGCTATCCCAACCTCGTCGTGGTCAAGAGCATCAGCAAATCCTACGGCGTTCCCGGCGTCCGGCTGGGCGTCTGCGCCTGCGGCGACGCGGCGCTGCTGCGGCAGCTCAAGGACGCGATGGCGATCTGGAACATCAATTCCTTCGGCGAGTACTTTTTGCAGATCATCACGCTCTATCAGAAGGACTACGCCGCTGCCTGCGACGCCGTCGCCCGTCAGCGTGCCGCGCTCAAGGACGCATTGGACGCGCTGGATTTCATGCACGTCTACCCCAGTCAGGCCAACTACCTGATGGTGCGCCTGCAAGGCGTTGACAGCCGCCTGCTGGCGGAGCACTTGCTCTCGGCGCACGATCTGCTGGTCAAAGACCTTTCCACCAAAGACGGCTTTGGCGGAGAGAGCTATTTGCGTCTTTCCGTGCGCGACGAAACGGACAACCGTAAGCTCGTGGATGCACTGCGCGATCTGCCTCTGCACCTGCTAAAAAAACAAAAGGAGTAACCCATGAAAAAACTACTTGCGACCCTCTTCCGCTACGCCTACTTCGGCCTGTGCATCGCCCTGCTTCTGAGCATTCAGGCCTTCGCCTACCTTGACGCCTCGGCCGTCACGTACATTGTCTACATCCTTGCCGGCGTTGCCATCGCGGCCGGCGCCACCGTAACGCTCTACTGGACAAAGATCAAGCGCTGGTACCACAAAAAGAGAAGAAAGGCCGCTGCAAAGAAGCGTCAGGAAACAAATGAAAAAGTGTAAAGCTCTGATCCTGCCGCTGCTGGCGACGCTCTCGGTCGTCGTGTTCCGCTGCGTTTTCCTCTACGCGAAAAACGTGCTGGAGGCGCCTCTGCGCGACATTTTGCCGGGCTTTTTCCTCGCGGTCTGCATGGCGCTGCTGATTTTCTTCCTTGTTTGGCTCATTTTGCGCGATCTGCCGAAAACCGGCGTCTTTAGCGCGATCTTCACGCTTCTGATGCTCCACATCTACTCCCCTACGCAGGTCATCCGCCGCACATGGGCCGGCTATCAGCCGATCTATCTGCTGCTTTTGATCCTCGCGCTGTCGGCGTGGCTCCTTGTCGTGCTGCGCAGAAAGAAGACGCTCGATGCCCGCCCGTTTTGCAAGATTACCGTGCTGGTCTTCACGGCGCTGACGCTCGTTTCGCTCGCGCTCTCTGCCGGAGACATCCTCAAGCGCGTGCGCTACACGGGCAAGGAAGCGCCCTCGCAGGAGCTTCAGTCGCTCACCTTCGCGTCGCAGGAGCGCCCGAACGTCTACTTCTTCCTGTTTGACGAATACGCGGGCTTTGAAAACCTGAAGTACTACTACGATTTTGACAACGCGCAGTTCGCCGATTATCTAAAAGCGTCCGGCTTTACCGTCAACCGCGCGGGGCGCAACACCGACTCGGTCTTTACCGACACCATCGTTCCGAACCTGCTGAACTTGGAATACAAGGTCGTCGACACGCAACCGGCCTTTGACAAGACCGCCTACCTGACCGATCCGGAGCTTTTCCGCATCTTCGAGCAAAACGGCTATCAGGTCAACCTGCTGTCGCACCGCGGCTTTGTTAAAACGCAGGACGACGCGGTGAATCTGCTTGCCACCTCAGACGACACCTCGACCTCCGACTACGTCGTGCGCTTCAGCATTCTCAACAGCTTCGGTTTCGGCGAGCGCCTGCTGCACCGGGTGCAGGGCAGGTCGAACGAGAGCGGAACGCACGCGACGCAGCGTTGTTTCAACGAGATGGAGCACCTGACGGATCATCTGGCAGACGACCGCCCCACCTTCACCTTCGCCTACCTCTGCGCGCCGCACAGCCCGATCCTGTTTTCCAAGGACGGAACGCCTGTCAAGGAGCCGTATTGGCACGACTGGCGCAATGAAAGCTACTATTTGGACTACCTGCAATACGTCAACGACAGGATCGAGACGGCTGTCGACCGGATCATTGCGGTCGACCACAACGCGATCATTATCCTCCAGTCCGACCACGGCAGCCGCATTGCCTACCATTTTACGAAGTACCATAAGGATAGCAGCTACGACTGGCAGCAGGAGACGGCCGCGATGCAGAATATGCTCTGCGCCGTTCGCTGCGGCGCGCAACTGCCCGACATCGAAGGGATGTCCGGCATCAACGTGCTTCGCACCGTGCTCAACACCTGCTTCGGCACGGAGCTTGCGCTTCTGGACGCGCCGGAAGGCTACATTTTCAAACCGTAAAAATGACACCGCCGGAAGAATGATTCTTCCGGCGGTGTTTTGTTATCCCATTCTGTTCTCGGCGGGCACGGTGTCCACCGTACCGGCGTCGGAGAAATAGGCGTTGAGGATGGGCTTTGCGATGTTGCCGAGGTTACCGCCCTGCGCGCCCTTCTCCACGTAGATGGCAATGGCGATCTGCGGATCGTCCATCGGCGCAAAGAGCACATAGGCCGCGTTGTCCGAGCCGCCGGAGCCGTGCTCCGCCGTGCCGGTCTTGGCGCAGACGGCGACGGGGTAGTCGCCGAAGAGCCCGTGGCACGTGCCGTCCCAAGAGGTGACGGCAAGGCGCATACCGTCCTTATAGGCGTTGATCGCCGTTTCGGACATTTGGAGCTTGCTCAGAACCTCGGGCTTCGTGCTGTAGATCAGCTCCTGATAGTCCGACGAGAGCACACGCTTTAAGAACGTCGCCTTATAGCGCGTACCGTCGTTTGCAAGCGCGCAGGTGTAGGAACACAACTGCATCGGCGTGAACCGGTTTTCCGACTGTCCGATGGCAGCAAGGACGGTGTCCGCGCCGTACCAGCCGTTGTAGTCGCTGTCATACAGTTTCTTTTTCGTCTCCGGGTTGGCACGGTAGCCGACCTTCTCCGGAAGCTCCACGCCGGTCGCCTCGCCCAGACCCAAGGCCTTGGCCACCGCGTCGATCGGCCCGATGCCCGTCTTCCAACCGATGTCATAGAAATAGTAGTTGCACGAGACGCTGAGCGCCTGCATGACATTGATCACACCGTGCGTATATTGTCCCTTACTTGTCGTGTAGAGCATACAGCGGGGCGCGAAGGACGGGTCAATGTCCTGAAACTCCCGATACACGCCCTTGTCCTCAACCGTATAGTCCGGTGTGATGGTTCCGGTGTCGACGGCGGCGATGGTCGTGACCATCTTGAAGGTGGAGCCGGGCGGATAGGGCAGATCGAGCGCGCGGTTGTTCAGCGGCGCATACGGCTCCTCCAATATCTTGCTGTAGTTCTCGGAGAAGGTCAGCAGGCTGTAGGTCGGGTAGCTGGCGCAGGCAAGCACTTCACCGGTCTTGACCGACATGACCACGACCGCACCGCCTTCGGCGTCCTTGCCGTTTTTGGCCGTGCCTGCGCCGTTTTCGCGCAGGTCGAGGATAACGCGTTCCATCTCGTCCTCCGCGACCTTTTGCAGATCAATGTCCACGGTAAGCTCGACATTGTTGCCCGCGACCGGTTCTCTGATCCACTCTTGACTCAAAACGGTGCCGTCGGCGGCGATGGTCGTCTCCATCAGGCCGTCGGTGCCGTGCAGCTGCTCTTCAAACGCCTTTTCCAAGCCGTCCTTGCCGACCTTGGCGTCCATCGAGTAGCCCTGCTCCTGATAGACTTCCCACTCCTCCGGACTCATGGATGCCACGCGGCCGAGAATATGCGCCGCGTAGTCCGTGTGGTACTCTCGAACGGTGGTCGTCTCCGTGTTCAGCCCCGGGGTGTTCAGCTCCTTGAGCGCGGCAAGGGAGACTGCGTCGATATCCTCCACCATGACGTAGAGCGGAAGGTTGGTATAATAGCGCAGATCCAGCTCGTAGCGCAGGGAGATCACGCGGCGCACCTCCTCCTCCGTCCAGCTGTCGGGGAAATGGTAGCGCTCCCGAAGCTGGCGAATGAGCTTCGCGGCAGAAATGTCGCTGTCCCAGCCCTTCTTTTCCAGATAGGTCATGAAATAGTCGTTCCACGCGGAGGAATAGCGATCGGTCGTGTATTCATAGGGCTTCTCGGTCGTCACGGGGAAGTGATCGACCATGGTCAGCCCCAGCTTGTCGATCAGCTCGGTCAGCCGCCGCATCTCCTCGTTGGGGTTCTCGGCGCTGTAGATGACGTCGTGATGCAGCGTGATATTATAGGCCGCGCGGTTTCCGATGAGGGTCGTGCCGTTGCGGTCAAGCACCTCACCGCGCGAAGCGACGACACGGGTCGTGTAGGTGAAGTAGGTGCCGGGTGCCTCGTCCCGCGGCGTGGCCTCCACGACTTGCAGCGTGTGCAGGCGAACGGCGAAAATGCCCATAATGACAACAACCACGAACGCGAGTGCCCACAGGCGGAAGGAAAACTTATGTTCATTCATAGGCGTCTCCGATCTTTGCGATCTGCCGGACAAGCAGGTAGATCACGGGCTGGAACAGCATGGAGACCGCAGCGGCGGGCAGCAGCTTCTGCCACAGCAGCGCAAGCGAGATCTCCTCGAAAAAGAATCTGAGGAAAAAGATGGTGATCTGCTCGGTCAGGAGCGTGATCAGGCAGATGAGCAGGCAGGGAAGAAAACGGTTTGCAAGCACTGCCCTGCACAGGGCGCTGCCGAGAACCGGCAGAAGCGTCAGTATAAAGATGCTCAAGCTGCCGTAGTCCGCGCCGGAAAGGCACCAGAACAGCGAGCCGAGCAGCGCGAACGTGCCGCCGCGCTCCGGCCCCTCCCGCAGGCAGACGCAGGTCAGCACCAGCGGGACGAAGTTCGGATGCAGAGAAACGCGGTTCCCCAAAACGACCGTCTGCACCATCATGCAAAACAGCAGCAAAAGGCTGTAGACCGTCCAGCGCAGGATGTGGAGCCACTGCTTGGGCGTGATATAGAGTTTGTTGAGCAAAGCGGCTCCCTCCTTTTTATTGGCTGGTGTAGTCGGTGATGATAAAGACCTGCTCCAGATTGTCAAAATCCGCAGCGGGCTGCAACACGGCAAACTTGGCAACGCCCGTCTCGTCAAAGCCCGCGTCGGTCACGTAGCCGATGATGAGGTTTTTCGGATAGACCGTCGAGCCGGTCGTCACGATCTGGTCGTTGTTGCGCACGATGGCCTCGGTGGGCAGATAGTTCATGCGCAGCGAGCCATGCGTGCTCGTGGTAAAATTGCCCTGCACCACGCCGGTGCAGCCGGTGGAGGCGATGCTGGCGCTGATCTCAAAGGCAGGGTCGAGAATGGTGGTCACCG
>OIYV01000258.1_pt1 | contig 34630 bp, 32 predicted proteins | sample 1588251 | NCBI WGS metagenome assembly OIYV01 (sample SAMN03283282) | human gut metagenome | biome: human-associated habitat; material: feces | host: Homo sapiens | place: Peru | collected 2012
AGCGCTCTCCCAGCTGAGCTACGCCCCCGTGCGAAGAAGTACTATACGGGAACTCCCCCGGCGATGCAAGGACAATTTTGGAAAAACTTTCGCGGGCGCCGCTCTGGACGGCTTGCCTGGGCCCGGTCGCGACCCTCCCCGTCCCGCCTGCGTCAAAACTATGCCGGTTTACTACGATGAATCCGGGTTGTGCGACCACACTCGACTTTATGCGAAATTGTCAAGCGTTCTACCTGCAGTTTTGTTAGCAGCAAATTTGGCGTGCTCGGAGGTCAACGATTCATCGTAGTAAACCGGCATAGTTTTGAAGTGACAGAACAGACAGATGCCCTCGCGAAGGCCAAATTGACGCGTACGGATATGCTACATGCCGATTTCGAGCCAGTTGGAAAGCACGTTTGCACGTAGTCTGGTTTCCGCACGTTGCATCGCCTTAGTTTTCGGCTTGTAGTTCAGCCCCAAGCGATCGCACACACTGTGAATGATGGTATCAAGCTGATTGCGATCATTGAGCATGTCATGGGTTACTAGTATTACGTCGTATCCCATGCTTTGCAAGGCCGTCATTCGAGTGGCATCGTGGTCGAGCACCGCGCCCGAACCATGAACCACCTCTCCTTGAATTTCGATGATAACGGCCTTCATCGTTATTGGGTTTACTATCACGATGTCGCCGTAGCACACTTTCTGACCTGCTATCTGTCGGGCCGAAACTGATAGCGGAGTTAAATCGTTGACGTATATGTTATTGAATCCCGCCCCACCCTGTCGTCTTGGTCGACTGAACAACAAAATCCCAGCCACCTCAAGCGGAGACGCAGCGACACCAATTACTTGCTGGGCGGCCTCGTAGAATTGCTTCCCCCACATTTCACTCCTGACTCTAGCTGCGAATCCTTGCAATTCTTCAATCTCAATGAGGGGTTTTCTCATCCATAGCGAGGTTCCCTTCCCTCTGTCTTTATTGTTTTCTTCCTTTCCTTGGCGGCTCATTTCGTCGCTCTTTGGCTGTGCGGTTGCATAGACGCGCTTCCAGGGTGGCTCATCCTGGGTCTCATCAAGCTCAAATAACTTATCAGTGCTAGGGCACGCTTCATCCGAACTTGCCAGTTCAAGGGCAATTTCGGATGAAGTAGATGGTTTGAAAATGGAGAACCAGCCACAGAATTCGTACATTGCGAGCACCAAGTCACTATGAGAAATGCTGCGCGTCATGGTAAACAGCGTATTGAGCGGATCTGTGACACTGAAGCCCATACCGGTATCGATGGATGCATTTCCTGCATAAGCCTCATTCCATCGAATGGTGTGTCGCAGATCGGAATGTAAGTTACTTCGTGTTGATGCGGCAGTGATAACCGGCGTCTTGAGAACGTCAACTACGAAGGGCGATTGAGATAGGGCTCGCCAGCCGTCTTCTGGGCTTGGCAGTCTTGGGTAGAGGTCGCGCACCTGGGGCGGGCAGCGCCAGTAGCGGAATGCGGTGTTTGCGCAAATGATCTCGTCCATATGTGCCTCCCCTGGCTTTGGCTGCGTGCCGTTATGTTTGCAGGTAGACCGATTATCAATGGCGGCATCATGCGGGTAAGTACCGGAAGCTGACCAAATGCTGACTAATAGCTTGACGCATTTCGCCTAAAGATCGCCGTGCGGCACAAATCTGCCGGCAGACGTTCTGGGGCCGTGGTCCCTATCTCCACATTTGTGCGTGAATCCCATGGCAAATTCAATGAAAGAGCGCATGAGCTTTATGCAAAACGCGCGATGACGTCAGCACAGGATAAATCAGCTAGAAACGCGTTTAAATTTTTCGATTCGATTTTGTTGTCAAGCTTGGTGCCAAAAAGAAAAAGGCCAGAGGCTTAACACCTCTGACCTGCACTTTTGATGGTGGGCGATACAAGATTCGAACTTGTGACCCCATCCGTGTGAAGGATATGCTCTACCCCTGAGCCAATCGCCCGTCGCCTTTCGGCAAAAGAGATACTATCATAGCCGCGCGTGGTTTACCAAGAACTTTTTGCCCTCGATTTTAAATTCGTGGTCGCAAGCAAAGCCAACGCAGGCAGACCACCCAGCAAACCTGCAGCTAAACCACCATTTATCGCTTGATCCACGAAGTCTCGGGGCGACAGATGAGTCGCGCGTTGTTGTAGGCCATGTCGAGCGTGAGGCAGGTGCGTGCGGCGTAGAAGCCGTCCTCGCGCTGGATGGTCAGCGCCAGTTCGGGTTTGTCGCCGGTTAGGCACAGCGGCAGCAGCAGCTGGATTCGACCACCGTAGAACTGCGGCACGGCGAGTGTGTAGTTGGCGGCGGCACGGCGGGCGGCCTCGACGACGGCGCCCTCGAAGGCGCGGCGCAACAGCAGCGAGTTGCCCTCCCCCATCAGACTGACGGGAATTCGCGTGAGGTTCTCCTCGTCGCCCAAAATGTGATCGATGTTGGAACGGATGGGCAGGCGGTAGTCAAAGACCAGTTCGGAGGGGTCCTCGGCAAAGTGCACGCGGCACGGCAGGTACTCAAACGAGACCAGCATGGGATCGCTTTCCTTAAAGAAGCCCTTCAAAAACCAACGCTGGCGCGCGTCAGGCTTGGTGTTGGGCTCAAACAGGCCATAGATGGTCTCGTAGCGGCGCGTGTACAGACCGGTGTTGAACAGGCAGCGGTCGTCGTCGAACACCAATGGCAGGTTGGACGGCGCGGTTTGGTCCACGTCGCGCTCGGTCAGAAACACCGCGCGACTAAACGAGAAGGACAGGTAGTTTTTGAGGATGCGGTTGCCGTGGCCCCAGTCCTCGGGATCGGCGAGGTCGGCCAGACGGTCGTAGCAAGGTTCGGGGCAAAATGCAAAGTCGTACACATTGCTGCACAGGGTGCTGGGGATCTCCATGTGGCGTCCAATCCATAAAAAAGCCGGCATGCGAATGCTTTGATTCTATACGTGCGACGCGCCATCGGGACGCACAACGCAATTGTGCCGAAGTTCATCGGCGAGTTCGTCGGTCGTGCGAGTGCCGGCAACGAGGCCCTGGATCCAGGCGTAGTACTGGTTGTCCTTGGGCTCGGGGGCGTCGGACAGCACGGCCGGGGCGCCGGTGAGCCTTAGGACGGACAGTGCAAAGACAAGACTGGTGCGCTTGTTGCCGTCCTCGAAGATGTGGTCCTTGACCATGTGCTCGGCCACGTAGGTGACCTGGTCAAAGATGTCCGTGAATCGATCGGCCGGCGATTGGTCGAATATCGTGCAGAACGCACCCGAAAGTACGGACTCGACGCGTCCAAGTTCGAGTGCGGCTCTGTTACCTGTGGCGTTGGTCGTATAGCAGCGTCCGATCGTCAGCAGCGTGTCGTGTAGACGCATCGCGGCGGCGGCCATGGCCTTGAGCGATTTGGTATCATCGAGCACGAGCGGCGCGAATGGATGCGTGTCCAGCTGCGTAGCCGCCATCATGAGTTCTCCAAGAGCCTGAGCGCGTTGGGCATGTCCGCTATGGTCAGCCGAATGGCCTCGTCAACAGACGAGATGCCGTCGAGCGAAATAGGCGATGTGAAATCTACTTCGTGCTCAATTGAAGGATCTTTCCTGCCAGCACAATCAGCGCCGTCATCAACTTGAACGTAGTTCCAAGGCATGTCCGCCTCCTTTAAATAGATATGGATGGAATAGACTGCGAGTCGTACTCTAAAGCGATAGGTTGCCAGACAAGGTCTTCGATACTGCAGTCTAGGGTATTTGCGAGCGCCAATGCCGAGGAGACCGAGGCGCGGCGTAGATCGAGTTGGTTCTGTTCGTATAGCTGTATAGCGCGGAGTTTAACTCCCGATTGGGTTGCGAGCTGTTTTTGTGTCAGGCCAGCCGCCTTACGCGCTGCCTTGAGACCTTTTCTGTCTGCCTGGACCTTGTTCCATTTATCGATGACAATCCCGGCGAATTTATCTTCGGAAGCCTCGTGGAGCGGATGATACGACCCGATAATCCAATCGAGCGGGGCGACTTCGAATAGGTCGCTAAAACACAAGCTGCACATCCATTGCGCATAGGCCAAAACCCAGCCCGCCCAGTATTGCGGGGAACGGTCGAGTGGATAGCTCTCCCTGCATTCGACAGGTTTTAACCCAGCGCCGGCGATAATTTCGCGTGCAAGCTCGTCGCCCGACATACCGCAGATAACACGTGGCATACCGCGCTCAAACTGTTTCATCTCAAGAGCGTTCGAAAGGATCGCCGTCAACTCGGCTGGATTCAACCCCTGGTCACAGAGGGCAAAATCGACCGCCTCGCCCAGCGTTCTCATGGCGTCCTCGAGATACATCTCACTGTAGGCGCAAGTCATCTACTGTCATCCCCTCTCGAACGATGTCGACGATACGGACTCCCTCAAATGGATTCTCGGCAAGTAGCTCCCGATACTGCGCCCTCGCCGCTTCATCTCGCTCCTTGGCCAATGGGCCATACAGAGCTAGCGGCGCACGTTCAAATCCAGCAAAATGAATGGTCTTAAAAGCGCGCTCGCTTTTGAGCACAATCTGCTCCCCCAGGTTGCCAAGCTTCATAGCACGACCCAGCTGCTCGACAGTGATCGTATTGTTTACAAACGCCCTAGCATAGCTAAAGTACGAGTCGTCCGCGCGCCATCCCCTAATCACGTCGCAAGCATCAGTGTCAGGTAGAAAATGATCGTGGAGATATTCGCACGCCCCCACGGCGATAGCGGTGTCCTTGCGAAAAGAACGATGCTCTACAAGCAACGATATCCAATGCAGAACTGAATAATGCGGCGATAGCAGGTCGAGAACTTTGAGGTCTGCCATATCGAGTTCGTATCGATTTGCAAAGCCATCGGCATCTCCCGAGCACGCCCATTCCTTTGCGAGGTCGAGGCTTTCCGTGCAATAGAATCCCAGCCCATAATCGTTATGGACTTTTCCCAGGCCAAACTGGGGAACCTCAACAATCTTCTGAGAACCATGCCACAGCTCCATATGAGCCTCCTAACGGGTATCGCTCTAACGATAGTCTAGCATACTATCGTTAGAGCGATACTTATTTACGAACAGCAATCGTTGGCTCTATTCCAGGCTCCACTGCAGGCTCGATATCGTATGAAAAAGAGACGCCTCCAACCAGAACGATCGAAGGCGTCTTCTCGGCGAGCATTTTTTAGATTGCGTTGGTCGTGCCCTGCGACCAAGATCTTCTCGGTAGGCTTTCTTTTGATTTCGTTGGTCGCGCCTTACGACCAAATTCCAAGACAAGCATATAAATGAACGAGAAACGATGCAAGTCGTGCCTAGGAACCTCGCAACCGCGCTCATTACCCTAAGTCACGTTTACCTCGCTTCATAGAGTCGCACCTCATCTTGCTCAATGTTTTTACGGAAGGCCGGGCGCATGTGCTCTGGTGGGTTAGTGACTAAATCAACCTTTCGCCCAAGTTCCTTCTCGAGCTCATGGGAAAGTTCGTATAGCGTGCCGAACGTCATGGTGGCGCCGCAGACTAGACGCAAGTCGATATCGCTATCGGGCGTTTGCTCGCCTCGAGCAAACGAACCAAATAAATATGCCTCGCTGACGTCGTAGCGAGGCAGCACGCGAGAGACAGCAGTGGATATATCGGTAGGCGAAATCATGGATAATTGCCACTCAACAGTAGAACATCAGGGGACCAGCGCCGAAACCGCCGGTCCGAGTTTATGGCGTTCGGAAAGCTCGAAAATGAATGGGGCATTTGACCTGACAAACTTGGTTAAGAAATCCAGATCGTCAGCAGAAAAGCCTCTGACGTTGAACCATTTGACCGAAGACAGAAAGCACTCTACATGGTCAAAACCAAAGTCGACGAGACGCTCGACAGCCACGCGAACGGTCCCGTCTTCTCGTGTCTCTGAGTAGGCAAACTGAGTGCCATCATCAAGCTGAACGTAGCTCCAAAGCATGACTGCGTCCTTTATATGTTCTTGAGAAATAGTGTGACTGGCCGTAGCACGGGATGAATCGCGCTATTTGCCAGAACCAAATACGTCATCTACAAGGTCGGGCAAGTCTGTCCACACTTGATAAGAGGCAACGTTGTCCGGGTTCATCTCTCTTATACGACGTTTAACATCTGTATTGTGCTTTGCAGCATTGGCTAAAGCTCGCTCCTTGTTGCCTCCAATTACTTCTAAATTCACGGACTTGAACTTTGACGCGGAGGACCTGTTGGGGTCGGTCGATTTTAGTACGCCAAGGTCACGTGCCCGCTTCTCGCATTGGGGAGTCGATGCAAAAGTTTCAGGGCATGGCGAGACGTGGTCGATGAGCCAAACTTCAAAGCATGGATTGGAGATTGCAAGTTTGACTCCTTTGACTCTAGCTTCGCGCTCTGCAGCGGCTAAATTCCTGAACTCGTCCGAGTCGACAACAATCCATGCAGAACTCAGTTCCTCAATTTCCCCCGCTTTACCGGCCTTTTTATCAGACTCGAGTTCACGAGACACCTGCTTGGCCACTTTTAACGGATCTCCGTCATTATGCCTATAGCGCACACTACCGCGAACGTCCATTTCATTAATTAAGAAGTTGAAGTATTCGGTTTCCGTCACCTTGCCGTTTGACACGATCAGGTGGCGCTTACGCTTGGCTCTTGTCTGCTTTTTGCGACCGCGAGCAAGACCTCTCCTTTCTGCTTTAGTCATTTATGTCAGCGCCTTCCTTCATGAGTTGTGCCACAAGTTGATGAAAGCTTGGGTTGGGCAGCGGCACATAGACACCATTCAAATAATTGCGGCCAAGATTTTCGTTTGCGCGAGGGGAATACTCCATCGCAGCAATTAATTGAGAAGCGCCTTCAGAATCTTTTTCTACAAACCATACTTGATCCCGCTCAAGCACATCTTCCATGGGACTCATTCGCGTCATTAACGTGACATCATGAGTTGAAAAGATTAGCTGTGCACCCTTTGGATTGGTGTCGGGATCGGCAAACAGTGAGACAAAGTCGCGCAGAAGCGTAGGGTGAAGGCTCGAATCAAGTTCGTCAATTACTGTTGTGGCCCCGCTGCTTAGAGAGCGTAAGGCTACCGAGAAAAACGCCAGCGCCGCTTTTGTACCCTCCGACTCATGGGCGGAGTCCAGCCAAAAACCGTCTCCCGTACCTTTATGGTGGAAGAACAGGTCATAAGAGAACGACCATTTGAAGTCTTCCGCGATTTTATTGCGCGCCTCTTCCGGAATATCATCGAGTCCAATGAGCGATTCTTTTAAACCTAAGACGCCCTCTGCTTGACGAACATCCATGCCATCAATACCGATGTCAGCGTATTTAATAAGCCGAGACAGCATCTGGGCTCGTGGATCATCGTTGATAAACAACTTTTTAATAGTGGCAAGTTCTGCCAGGTAATGTGTTGCATCATAGAGATTGATATCGTTTGCAAGGGCGGCGAATGCCGGTTGAATTACATCGCTACCCGCCGCCGCTGCGGCAGATAAGAACAGAGAATTATCGCGAGTGATATCCCAAAGCTGTTTTTTAGCGCCGGAAAAGGTGCCGCCAAATTTTATCGACTGTTTTCCGTTTATCGAAGAGCGGTCATATAGGAGGGACGGCTGCTTTGAGCGGTAGACAGTAAGATTTTCATATGTGACCTCATTTTTATTTACGCCAAATGAAAACTCATATTTTAGGTTGTGGGCGGTAAATTCCATCGAGAACTCAGCGTCATTTGAACGCGAATCAGAGTCCAATAAAAATGGAACGACAGGTATTTGAGAGTTCGCATCGCCTGAGGCATAACCGGTACGAATAAAATACGAGACAAAGTTCAGCGCGTCTAAGAAATTTGATTTGCCGGACGCATTTGCACCGTAAACCGCAGCCACGCGCACGGGGCCGAGCTCCTTTTTGCTTGAAATTGGTTCAAATGAGAACTGCTGTGCGTCTCGAAAACTGAGGAAGTTCTTAAATGAAAAATTGAGGATCATCGTCGGAATCTTTCTAGCCGCAATTCAATTATCATAGATATACTATTAATACAAGATGAATTATATGCTTTTGTTGGCAATATTTGTTCGTATTGAACAAATATCTGCCTTAAAATGCAAATTGAATTGATTCCTTGCAACAACTTAGTCACTAAGTTCCATATCAGCACCTGGTGCCCAAGCGCGATATTGGCGGTGCTGATTCACGCTATTTTGCGCTGTGCGGATGGGTTATGCCCAAAGCCCCAGCACGTCTTAAAAACAGGCGTCTCAGCAGCTATGCACAATGCTGAGGAGCGCTGCACCAAGCAGAAATACCGTTAGGGACATGGTGATCCAGTCGCCGTCCCCGGTTTTGGGGAGTGACGAGGAGGTCGCGTTGGCGGCCTTGGGCCTAAAGGCCCTGGCGGCCGTCGTATTGGTCACTGTGGTCGTGGTCACCGTCTTAGTCGCGGCCGCGGGCTTTCGTGTGAGATCCGTCGACGGATCCGCAGCTGGCTCGCCGGTGGCGAGGTCAGTGCCAGGGGCGGACGGACCATCGACCGGCACGTCGGGCCCACCGGTCTCCCCTGCCGACGCCGCGGCATCCACGGGCTCGATCGTCACATGCGCTGCCACGGACCCGTTAGCATCCACCACGCCGCCCGCGTCAAAGGCCCCGCCCGCAGGCGCCATAAAGCGCGCGGATGCAAGCGACCCGCCCAGGCAGGCGACGCCACCGTCGGCGCCCGACGCATCCAGCCAGGACGCATCGACGGTAAGCTGCCCGGCCGTGCCACCGCCAGCAGCCCCGCCCAGCAGACACACACCATAGGCGTGCACGCCCGTCCCGGAGCCCGCGCCCGCGGCGACAACGCGCCCACCGCCGCGAACGGCAAGACCGTCCGCGATCACGCCGGCCACCCGCGCATCCGCGATGCCAGCGCCGTCGGCCCGCGCGTCAACCTTGCAGCCGTCCACCGCGAGCGTACCCGACACGTAGATCCCGCACTGCGAGCCCGTGGACACCAGCGACCCGGTGCCGCGGAGCGTCAGATCGCCCCACACCTCCATGCCGCACCGCGAGATGTCCACGTCGGGCGCGCTCGTCTCGACAACAGTGTTCTGCCCGGTCAGCGTCACCACCAGGTCGTCGTCGGCGCCGATTGCCTCGCCCGTGTAGCCGTTAAGCTCCAGATGGTCGGCATCGGTCCAGGCCCACCCGGGGCCAGACACGCCCGGCTCGTAGTACGTGGTGCCTGCAATGAACAGGCTGTCCGCGCCCGCGGCATAAGAAGGCCCGCCCAGCAAAACGCATAGGCAGGCCATGGCGGTAAACAGGATGTAGTGACGGCTAGTGTGGAACGCGGCAGCAAACATAACCGCTCCGATCTTCGCAAGAGCCAACGGAAACTGCGCCAGAAAACTACCTGGTAGCAGCAGTTATTAGTGTAGCGAGATCGGGCGAGTGTCGATGAAGAAAGCTACGAGCGAACCCCGAAATTAGGTGTAAATCGTTTTGCCAATCGGTGAAAGGAAGTTGGTGCCTGGTCGCGTTGCGGTGTCTGTTGGTTCAGATACGGAAAGAAAGTGAATGAAGGTGCGGTCCGTCAATCCTTGGAGCATTCCTTAAGAAGTTCATTGGTTAGAACACCAAATACAGCTCTTTCCATCTTTCGATTTAAAGTCCTAACGTTGTCGAACTTAGAGGCATTTGCGAGAAACCAGTCCCGCACACCGCGTTGCTCAATATGACTTTTCTCTTCATCATCAAGATGCTGCAGCAAGTAATCAAAATGTCGATTAATGAGTTTCTGAAGCTCTTCAGGTGCGAGTTGTTCAAATTTAATACAAGCGCTAATACGAGAAAACATGGCCGGACCAAGCGCCTTCTTGATCTCTTCCTCCGATTCGAAATTCGTTGTCAAGATAAAGAGTGCATTACCCATTTCGACACGGTAATAACTATCGACAAGAACTCCCTCATCGAATAGCTCATAGAAAGCATTGTAGAGACCATGGTTAACTTTATCGAACTCGTCAAGGAGCACAACGTTTGATTCTCTTGCAAGCAAGTCTCGCGCAAAGCTGCCCTTCGAATGCTCACCGCCAAATAGATAGTCGAATGCTTCTTGGTTTTGAAACATTGAGAATTGAATCCTCGTGAGACCCCCACCCAAAGCTTCGCTAAGCTGTTTAGCTGTTTCGGTTTTTCCCACACCTGACGGACCATAGAATAGAAGAACAGCAGGCTTCTCTTTTCCCATTTTTGAAATACGATACAAGCTTAAATCGATTTCATTCTTACAGGCTTTTTGACCAAGGATTGTGACTGCAAGACGCTTGTGAACATCAAGAAGGATATTCTTGTTTACTTCTTTATACTCCGTTGACGAATGAACGAGACAATCAGGAAAGGCAGTTTGGAGCGAGCGCAGAACCTGACGTGGCGGATTTTGAATATACATTGTTTCGAAATTGCATCCTTGCAAAGCAATGGCAGCAAAGTTGTAGATAACATGTGCGGATACAGAGCCAAAATCAGCTGACCTCACAACGACATTATCTACAGCATCATAAAAATGGGATGTCTCACTTGTTGCGGAGTTTAAAGTAGTGCGCATTTTTGTATTGTAAGCACTGATTAGCTCAAGGTATGTAATCGTAAATTCAAACTCGTTAATGCGTTCTGAAACGTAGTCCTCGAAATCCTGGTTGGATCCCCAAAATACATGAACAGAGCTAGCCATTGCTTCTAACACCTGCCAAAATAACATCGTACATATCAAGGGTAGTGTCAGAGTTTGTCTTAGCATCAACAGCTACTGTATGGCTATCATCAATTGGATAGTCAGGATTCTTTCCTTCTCCTGACACCCCTGTAAGCTCTAACTCATTTTCGATATCAAGATCAGACAGGCTCGACTGACCAACTTTTACGGCGTAAAAATGAAGATCCATTTTAGTAAGGTCGTTCAGTTTGTAATTATTCTTTAATGCCATGCCATTAAAGCGAAGAAGCCTCATGTCGCTTGTTTTATTTTTATTAATAGCGAGGAACTCGTAATATCCTTTCGCTTTCTTTATCGCTTCGTCAATTCGGTCCAGTGAAATTGCAAAATCACCGGCAGGAATTGAACTGCCGCCACGAAGCATGCTCAAGTAGGGAGTCAAAAGCATAAAGCTCGACATGGAGTTGCTAATCGGCTTGATTTCATACCCATCAAACACTTCTATAGAGGAATCTCCTTCAGTGTTAACTATGGAGATAAAGTCCGTAAGCAGAGTGTTGGTAATGATGTTCTTTACCACTTCACCAGATTCTAAACTTGAGGAAAACGAAGCATCAGCTTCCACTGACGCTCTGGCACCAATTAAACCTTTAAATACGGCTCCTATGCCAATCATGCTTTCAGTTTTTACGGAACCGTTGTCATTGTTGCTTTCAGAAGAGAACAACTCACTAGTCTTCTTAAGCTCACCATCGTGAACGATTTGGATAAAGTCGGTTGCAGAACCTTCATCGAAATAAACCACTTTGCTTAGTTTAGATGTAGTACACACTAAGTTACCTCCAATGCCAGTGTGATTTTATGTAGGTTAAACCTTGGTTAGGACAAATACCTAATATGACAACTGGATTTCCTTAATTGGGTTTCACAAGCTCGCGGCTACCGTCATTCTTCGGACTAAGGTTCCGTAATCGCAATGACCTTCCACTCCCCACAGCGCTTTTCCAAATGGAGTTGATAAACATTCGTCAAAAGCTGCGGTGTGTTAGTTATCCATGCGTTTGGAACATTTGGGAATAGTTTAACTTGAGCGTTAATCGGGCCGCCCTCGTGAGCAATATGCGAAGACGCCCCAATTTCTGGAATCGAACGAATGAGCCCTGCCGCATGTTTAAAACCATCGCGATACAGCCAGGAGTCTTGCCAAACAACATCATCGAGCTTCTCCACATCAAGCGGATCTTCCATTAGGAGCCCAACAAAAACCTTAGCAATAAGAAATGCAGCCGCATCATCGTCAGAAAGTTTTTCGGCAATACAGACAAGCTCATCCACATCGGCATCGTGTCCAGCAACATTCGACCAGTAGGGAGAGCCAATAACCTCTTTAGCCTCGCCACGGGAGGTATCGAGGCTCAATACAGCGGCCTTGTCACCGTCAATTCTTGCAAGCGTAGGCACTTCCGCTGAAATGCATAAATCTCTGAACTTGAAAATAATTTGCTCACGTGAAAATACAAATGGTGCAAGAGCGTGCATTCTTACATTGTTGGGAATCGCCTGCAGCCGCATTGCCCTATCGTAATCTGCATGCAGCAAGCTACCGTAAACGATATCTTCGATGTTGCTAAAATGCCCCTGTACATCGTTTCCGTCTTGAAGCAGGAGCTCTATATCTCTTCCGAGTGGCTGCTTGAGCCTTTTACGCAGATCTCCAATAGCCTTCGCACTGAAGCGCGGGTCAGTTTCGGCGATATCAAAAAGCTTCTTTAGCTGCACGCGCTCGCTATTGGAAAAGTACTTCCGCTGAAGCATCATGCGGACACAAATTGCGGTCCAGACCATCTCGATATCTTCTATCTTAGAACCGCGAAGACCAAGTGGGTCTGAAAAAGAACTGCATTCAATCTTTGTAGGCAAAGGGACGCATGCAGTAATAGCATCGTATTCCTGCACCGTGAACATAAATAGAGACAATAACGATGCGTTATCTATTTTTGATGCTTTATTCATGAGCGCCCCCTCAGGTGGTAATTGCAAGGTAGAGACCAAAATCTTACGTATATCTACCAAAACATATTACAGAGGTTGATGGGGCTTGTTTAATCAAAAGAGGGCGTATCGGCGAAAGCCGATACGCCCTCTATTCGACAAATGGATTTATACGCAAGGTTAGAGTCGCTGCTGGGAATACTATCCCCTAGTCCCGCTTAAACAAATCCCTCGTGTACACCTTGTCCGCCACGTCCGCGAGCTCGTCGCTCCAGCGGTTGGCGACGATCACGTCGCAGTCGGCCTTGAAGGCCTCAAGGTCGTGGGTCACCTCGGAACCGAAGAACTCCGGAGCGTCCAGCGTGGGCTCGTAGACCACCACGGGCACGCCCTTGGCCTTCACGCGCTTCATGACACCCTGGATGGAGCTCGCGCGGAAGTTGTCGGAGTTCGACTTCATCGTCAGGCGGTACACGCCCACGACCGGCTTCGGCTTGCCCTCGTAGACGCGGTCCCACACCATCTGCAGCACCTCGTCGGCCACGAAGTCCTTGCGGGTGCGGTTGGCCTCCACGATGGCCTCGATCAGGTTCTGCGGCACGTCCCTGTAGTTCGTGAGCAACTGCTTGGTGTCCTTGGGCAGGCAGTAGTCGTTGTAGCATAGGTTTGGTTATGTGGACAGGCAGTCAATCAACCGAGCTGGAAATGATTTCCAAACCAAAACTCAAAAGACTAATCTTTAGATGCTAAGTAGGATTTGCTTTCAACCATATCCAGCACGCCTAGCTTGAATAACTCTATTAATTGGCAAATCTTATCATGCAAAAAACATTACTGCTTTGCATCCATTTTCAGATTAGTTGAGGAGTGCATTTCACCGTGTGCTATTTGATTTCTAGAGCCAAGCAAAGACTCATCAATTAATCCTTTATCCAATAAATATTGATTTCGATCGCCTGTATACCCAATGTCATCAAGTATTTCGTTTAACACGTCATAGTTTAGGTTGCTCTTAGTATTGATTATGTTCTTATAAAAACGATGGTCAACAATCTCATATTTAAGGCCTTCAAGCTGTGAAAGATGATCAGCGTAGGCGGAATGTTTATTAGTATTGGTGGGAAATTTCTTAATACAGCGCCTGGCTTGCAGAACATAAAAATTAGGAGCTAGGCTTGCGAAATCCTTACCAAGATAGGAAATATAACAAAGATATCGCTCTGAAATACTCTTTATCGATCCCTCCCAATGAGCATATAGAAGGAGGATGGCGGAACGAATTTCGTACTTAACGGTTTCGCCATCGGCCTGACTTACGCGAAATTTCACATAAGATAGCTCTTTCTTTCTGCTCGCCGAATCTTTTTCAATTTGATCGATTAAGCTAGCTTCGCTCGTTACCTTCATTCTGAGAAACCTTAATTCGCAAAGGTTTGAATGCCGAGTTCCGTCATAGTCCGGTATTTATCTAAAGCCCTAACGCCATGAACTGAAGCCCTGGAATAGGATTCTGAGTTCAAAATCTCATCGGTCTTGGTCTTAATGAAATCAGTCGAATCATGCTTCGTGCTGATGGCTTCATAGTTTACGAATACGCCTGTAGCAATTGATTGATAAAGGCCTATGAGAAATGCGCCACACCTTTTTCCTTTTTCTGCATCATATTTTTTAAATGAATCCTCGCCATAAGCTTGGTTGAGCAGCGAGAAGGTACCTTCAAATGTTAGCTTCATCTCGTCAAAGCGGGAATCCATTGAACTTAAAGCAATGGCAGCCTCATCTAGATATGGGCCGATATCAGAAACGGAAGGGTCAATTTCGTTACAGTAGACAGCAGCGAGCAAACGAATTATCAACTCGATTCGATATTGATTAGTTTCTTTCATTTCCGAGAGTGGGACGCAGTTGTTAAAGTCTTCATTGATTGCGAGGATGCAAAGCAAATCATAAAACTTAGAGTTACTCATGATAATGAGACAATTGCGAACTTCTTGCTCACTTAAATTAGTTCCGCCAGTATTCAATCTTTGAAATAATTCGTATTTACTGTCGGCATCACTAGTATTAAGGACAATCGTAACATCGATACGAGAACGTTTAAACTTGATTTTAAGATCGATCGGTAGAGCTGTCGCCTCATCATCTGAATCCCATTGGACATCTTTGAGAGATGGAAGATGCTTGGTAGACTCCAGAACAAGAGGCTCATCAAGGTCGCCTTTATCATCCTTTAATATTCCGACAAACTGATAAATTGTCGAAAGGCGTTGCACGCCATCGATTACGTCCCAAATACCATCCTTACGGGCTCCGACAAAGATGGAGGGAAGAGGAATGCCCAGTAAAATTGACTCGATTAGCTTTACGCGTTGAGTTTTACTCCAACGATACATGCGCTGAAACTCAGGATGAATATCAATTTCACCATCATGATATAAATTAATCAGCTCGCCAATTGACATTTGATATGAATCTGTCGATATGGCTTTCGACTGTATCTCGATTTCTTCTCTTAGACTCATAATCGCTCCAATTAATCCATGGACTGCTCAAGGCATCTGTATAAAACGATTGTCATAATTTACATTTTACTTTGATTTACTTTCGCATTTTATTTGAACTGAGAAGTTAATTACTAAAATGGTCGTTTGGATAGAAGATTAAGGAGAAGGCATGCAAGATAAATGCCAGGTTTTTACACCTGACAACATTGTGAACAAACTCCTTGATGAGGCTTCTTACCGCAATGATCTTTTCGGGAAAAAAGTTTATGAAAATTCCTGTGGCACCGGCAACATTCTTATCGGAATTGTGAAAAGGTATATCGAGGATTGCCTTAACAGCGGACTAACAACTGAACAAATAAAAGAAGGATTAGAGCGCGACATATATGCCGCGGATATTGATGCAGACTGTTGTAGTAAAGCTGGTGAAAGACTGAATCTGATTGCTTTAGAGTATGGAATCCAAAATGTCAGGTGGAACCTTTTAAATATCGATTCCTTATTTAACACCGCCCCCTGTCTCGAATTTGATTATATTATCGGAAATCCTCCTTATATTAGTTATAAAGATATTGATTGTGAGACTCGGACCGCGTTAAAAGAACAATTCAAAACATGCTCCAAAGGTAAGTTTGATTACTATTACGCTTTTTTTGAAAAAGCAATAGATCAATTGTCCGACGCTGGGTGCCTAGCTTATGTTGTTCCCAATAGCTGTTTTAAAAACGTTTTCGCATCTTCCCTTCGAGATTTAATTAAACCCCTGTTGGTAAAGATTGTTGACTACAGAAATCAACAGCTATTTGATGTGCTTACCTCATCTGCAATTATTGTTTTAAATAAAGAGGGCAACAACGGGACCTATAGTTACAACTCAGCCGAAGACTCTTCTCTAATAACCCTATCTACCGAAACTTTAGAGAAAGAAAAATGGACATTTAATAGTAACGGCAATAAGGAACGTAGCCGTCTCTTTGGGGACGACTACAAGGTGATTAATTCAATCGCGACCTTATCCAATAAGGTATTTATCATTGATTCAAGTGATGTAAAAGATGTCAATGATTCAGCCATCCGTCTATACGATGGGTCTCAAATTGAAAACACCATGCTAAAGAATGCGTATAGTCCAAAGTCGATGCGGCTTGGAAAGACGCAATATGCCATATTTCCATATCGAATCTCGGAAGATACCGTAGATTCATACGATGAAACCCAGCTGCGCCATGATTTTCCGTTTTGTTATCGCTACCTAAAAGCGCATAAAACACTTCTCGATCGGCGTGCCGCTGATGGTGGGGCTAAATGGTTCGAATACGGGAGGAAACAAGGGTTAAATACGGTCGCCAAAAATAAGCTGATTATGTCAACGGTGGTAACAGATAGCGTTCATGTGTATGAGATAAGCCAAGATTCAGTCGTCTATGCCGGAATTGTGATTACCTGTAAAACCGAGGATACGTTAGCCAAGGCTAAAACCGTTTTGCAGAGTCGAGAGTTTCTCGACTATATTCATGAAATCGGTACCAATGTATCAGGAAACTCGCTCAGGATTACCGCAAAGGATGTCAGCTCCTACAGATATTAACGATTAGCATTTCCAACAGTTTGGATAACGGCCGACGCGGCATACCCCAAGCTGTGGTAAGCCGCGTCGGTTATCAGGATATGGTGCACCACTCTAAACTGATAGATATTTAATTCCATCATATAAACGCTTCGCAACGGGGTTTACATTCGTAGGCAATTTGCAGCTCAGTTATAACTCTTGATATTCGCCAAATCCAACATTACTTTATTCCAACGGCATATCAGCGTCTACGGGCAATCACTATGATGGATATTCCTTATTAACAATCCATGCAGAAAGTTTATTCGCACATAAAGTGGGAACTTTATCGATACTAATCTTAAATCCAATAACACCCAAAAGCGCGCAGGAAATATTGATTGCAGTTTCGGGATCATAATCGCTAGATCCAAAGAAAGGTGCAAAGAAATCATAAATTTTCAATAGTAAATAGCTAAGTAAGAGAACTGAAGGAATTGTTATTATGATAACTGCCAAGCCAAATACATTTTTAAAAACACCAAATAATTGATTTTTACGACAACTCTTTAACGATTCAATCTTTTCATTAAATAAGTCTTGGCTAATTTGCTCAGCAAGTGCGGGTACTTTCTCATCGAATTCATTTTTAAGTTGTTCTCTCAACGAGTCTTCGTAATTTACTTTATCCGCATCGTACTGTTTACGAAGCGCTTCGGTTTTCTCGTTAGCAAGGATTTCAACGCGGCGATCAACGTCCTCCTGGGCGGCATTGAAGACCATTTCATGATCGATGTCAGTCGTATCCCCCTTTTCAGTCGATATCTCCTGCAGCTTTAATGCAACCATCGCAGCATCGCCAAAAACTAGCTTAGGTAGGATAGCAGCAGTAGGTTTATCTACGGAAATTGCATCTCGATAATATGTTGCAAAATCCTTGAAGACTTTATCGCTAGGCTTCATCAACGATGAACACGCTGCTAAAACTGATGACCTAATCGAAACATCCTCATTTGGATGAATAAGCCAACAACTATTTGCAACCTCACGTAGCCCCATAAACGGGGGAACCCCTTTATAGTGTTCGTCATTTTTCCACCATTTAGCAATTGACCTAACAGACGAATAAGCTGTAGTTACCATGACTGAAACACATTTGAACAGACTGTGTTTATCGAATCCCCGACGCTCAATAGCAATAGAGGCAATAGATTTTTCGTCATATTTGACCCTAGTGGAATCAGAAGAACCATCTTTATCGGATATAGCAGCTACAAGCTTATTAATGTCAATCGGATAGTCCAGCGGTGCGTCAGGATTACGCACTATGGTGACACCAAGCAATTCAATGTCAGCTTCGAGCGTCATAATACGCTCCCATAATTCGCCGCGTGTTATACCCTGCTGGGATATCATTCGATTAATCTCGTAATCTAGCCAGTACTTACGGTTATTAAAACTATTGTATGAGTTTGTTAACATATTTTTGACTTCGTCAACGGTGCTCTCGTAGACAGAGATTTTTGCACCTGCACCACGAATCAAATCAACTGCCTCGGAAGCAAATTGCCCTTCCGAATCTTCACAGTAATTCAAAAGGGCTAGAACAACGGGAGTGTCAAGATATACGGTTGTGTTTAAGAAGACCAACTCTTTTTCGTTGCGAAAATCTTTAACAAAAGCAGCGCCATAAAGGACAGCGCCTTTTGTTAAGTTATCAATAACCTCTAGTTGAATGGGATCTTTTATAGATTGAATAAAGCAAGCAGCCAGGCTTTCCTCCCAAGGAGAATCACCTCTTGGTTTTACAACCTTAAGACCGGCATAGACTGTTAGAAAATCGACTAAACCTGAAATGGCCTCATCTTTTTCTAACGTCAAATTCTTACCTGAAGCAAACTCAATTTGACTTGAGACAAGGTTATTAATATCTTCAGCAATCTTATCTTGCTCATGCGTTGAGGCTATCTGAGGAAATTCAACCTTATTAGAAAGGAAATAGGTCTTTGATTCTTTTGAATATCCTAGCAACCCCTCCCGCCACGCAATCTTTATCAACTCCATAACCACGGGCAGAGGCAATAGAATTCCAGACCGCAACTGAATGGATTTTTGTATTGCTAAAGCCTTAAATCCCTTAGCTCCCTGCGCATCGATAGCGGACAAAACAAGAGGATAAAAGAAGCCAAGCCTTCCGATTTTCATGCTATCGTTATTTGCCCATGCCTTCAAAAACGATAGGGTAACAAGGCCAGTCATATCTTTATATGAGATATATGCCGGTCCATCTGGAATTTTTCGAACACTCATCGGACGTCCGATACTCCTACTAATCAAATTTACATAAGCCGTATTGGTGCTGCACTATCTACATTTCCAACAGTCTAGATTGCAGGTATTGGTTCGTGAACCGAAGGGTCCCCGTATGCCATGCTCTTCCCAGCCAAACAGAGAATTTGCCCGGGTGTACACCCGGATCTTTATTTGGCGATAAACCCTTCGAGTGGTCACTCGGACGGATGGGGCAGATCCATATGGGGAAGAGCGAACCCCTTCGGGATGCTCGTGGCAGGCCTGACCGCCAGCGAGCGTCTAGCTGCTCAGAGAGGCCGTTGACGAGAGGCGCTACCGCGAAACCCGCGGTCAAGAAGGCCATCGACGGCTCCGAGGTTGCGCCGAGCCCGCAGACTCTCGACGCGTGCTCTTCTCCTGGGTCAAGGGGCGCACTTTTTAATCTAAATCTACGAGTTGGTCTTGCACCCTTAGGGTAAAAAAGACATCCGCAAAAGTATTTGCGAAAAGAAAGCTCCCCTTATTTATAGCTTCAACTCTAGGGTCATTTAATTTTCCGGTATAAATTAATGCACATACTCCCACTACGAAATCCTTACGACTCTTCTCTGAAATTAGAGATTTGCTCGACATAGATTCATTAATTTCGATGATCGAAGAATCTAACTGATTTATAAAACGCTCACTATGGCATGCCAAATCGTATACAGCAGAGAAAGAGCGGCCGCATTTAACCTCATACCATTGCTCCGGTTCATAATAAGAGAGCACTATCAAAACTGGAAGAAGCGCGAATTTCGGAAAGACAGCAGCGTTTTTATAGGAATAAAAGGGTGAAATATCTATAAATTCAAATACTGAACTAATTTGATCATACAGCCTGTTTAAGGCTCGGCAAGATGCGTTTTTATAGTCAAGTAGTTCACCAATTATATCGATAAACGGGTGGCCCCTATTAACTCTTAACCCCTTAAACTTCAAGTAATCCAAAGGCATAATGCGTTGAAGCTCTATACGCTTATCATAGAAACGCTCTAGATAGGCTCTGCCAGCAAAATGAGAACCATAGACCCCTTCAAGCGAATGGGAAAGCTGGACAATATCCGTGGAATAAACAACGATTATATTTGGAAGCTGAAATATGGCTTTTGTCTGTTCTAATAAACGAATAGCAAATTCAGGCCTACAGCGATCCAAATCGTCGATAAATAGAATGGCATTTTTTGCAACTCCTGGAATTAAACTCGATATAAGTCGATTTAACTTCTGTCGTAGCTGAGTTCGGGCCCTATAATCTTCAAGAAAATCCTCTTCATCGATACAATTGGATAGATTTTTAATATCAATATCGATATTGTGGATTGCAAGAATACAGTTAATAATTTCTGAAATTAACAGCGGTATATTTAATGATGTGTCTACACAGCCCTCACCGATAGAATCAGAAAAGGAGGCTAGAAGAGGGAGAAGCGGATCTTCAAAATAATCGTTGTCCCATGCATTAAAATACAAGGGAACAAAATGGCAAATATCTTCATCATTCAATATCTCAGTGAATTGAGGGCCCAATTCACTGCAATCAATATCAAAAGCCGGATTGAGACTTTTTAGAATCCATTCAATTTGCTTTACGAAAAAAGTCTTGCCCGTTCCCCAAGGTGAATCAACAATAAAGGTATAAGGTGGCTTAACCATTAGCAGCATTTTTAGGAAACTGGCAATATCTTCCTTTCTGCTTAGCGAATTCCTATCGAAAGCAGATTGAATCGCAAGTGAAGTTGGCTCTTCATCCACGCGTCTAATAACAGATCGCTTTACGGAAGCCATGCGAAGACTAGTCCCTCTTAAACAAATCCCTCGTGTATACCTTATCCGCTACGTCTGTAAGTTCATCGCCCCAGCGGTTTGCCACGATAACGTCGCACTCCTGCTTAAAAGACTCCAAGTCGTGGGTTACTTTTGATCCGAAGAACTCCGGCGCGTCCAGCGTGGGCTCGTAGACCACCACGGGCACGCCCTTGGCCTTCACGCGCTTCATGACGCCCTGGATGGAGCTTGCGCGGAAGTTGTCGCTGTTTGACTTCATGGTCAGGCGGTAAACGCCAACAACAGGTTTTTCTTTTCCTTCGTATACCTTGTTCCACACCATTTGCAGCACCTCATCTGCAACAAAGTCTTTACGGGTGCGGTTAGCCTCAACGATGGCCTCGATAAGATTCTGTGGGACATCCTTATAGTTAGCTAGCAGCTGCTTAGTATCCTTCGGTAGGCAGTATCCGCCATAACCGAAACTAGGATTGTTGTAATGCGAGCCAATACGGGGCTCAAGACACACTCCGTCGATGACATCTCGGGTGTTGAGTCCACGTACTTCGCAGTAAGTATCGAGCTCGTTGAAATAGGCGACACGAAGAGCTAAGTAGGTGTTGGCGAAGAGCTTAACCGCCTCGGCCTCGGTAGTTCCTAGCACGAGCTCCGGAATGCCGATGGTGCCGTCGGCATTGACGCGCTCGAGCTCGGCGGGGTCAGCACCCTGAGCGAGTAGGCGCGCGAAGCGCTCAGCAGCCTTCACAGCATCGCCGTCGTTCTTGGGCGCGCCCACAACGATGCGGCTGGGGTGCAGGTTGTCGTAGAGCGCTTTGCTCTCTCGCAGGAACTCGGGGCTGAAGATAATCTTGGAATCGCTGAGCCTCTTGCGCAAGCCAGCGGTGTAGCCCACGGGGATAGTCGACTTGATGACAATCCAAGCGTCGGGGTTCACTGATCGCACGGCAGCGATGGCAGCCTCGACCGACGACGTGTCGAAGAAGTTCTTATCGCTGTCGTAGTTGGTGGGCGTGGCGATGACGGCATAGTCGGCGCCCGTGTATGCCTCGGCCACGTCGACGGTGGCGAGCAGGTTTAGGTCGCGCTCCCCCACCTTGGCTTCTGCCAGGAAGCGCTCAATCTCGTCGTCCTGGATGGGCGACACGTAGGTGTTGATCTTCTCGACCTTTTCGGGAACGATGTCGAGGGCGTGCACCTCGTTGTGTTGCGAGAGCAAAACAGCGAGGGACAATCCTACATAACCAGTACCGGCAACTGCAATCTTCATTCGAACTCCTTCTAGCTTTCACGCCCGCCCTGGGCGCAATATTCTAAAAATTCCTGATAACTCTTAAACCTCGGCTTTGAGGCAAGGAACGCTCTCTTCAAAACCTCGGGGTCAACACCGTTAAGGTGGAAGAGCCCCCCATGCTCGCTCAGCGTCTCCTCGGTATGCGGCAAGTACAGCCAGGCAAACGCGTTTGTCATCTGCTCCAAGCTCGGCCATACGCCGTTATGCTCCTTGAAGGTCGTTGCGTACTCCACAGCGCCCACGAGCTCGCGCTTCTCACGCTTCTTCGCAAACTCGTCCAGCGTGCACACTAGCCGCGCTGGATTGCCCGCTATGACCGAGCCCTCAGGCCACCTCCCCGAGACGACGGCCCCGGCGCCGACGATGGAGTTGGCACCGATGTGCGACCCCATCAGCACGATAGAATGTGTTCCAATGAACACGTTGTCGCCGATAACTGTCTCGCGGGCCTCACCGAAGTGACCCCCCCCGCCTGCAACACAACCGAGCGGCTGTAGTCGTGGCAGAGGATGTGCACGTATCCGGTAACCTTCACGTACTTCCCGAGCCGAAGCATGTGCGGCCGCTGCAAGTCGATGTTGATGGTCCGTGCGTCGAAGAAGTGGCATCCCTCGCCGACATCGACGCCCAGGCGCCTAAGGTAGTTCGCGTACGCCTCGGACGAGTGGGCGTGCGGATAGAGGATTCTCTTGGCCAGCTCCTTTAACATTCGGATTCGCCTCCCTTGTAATCAGGGTTTCCCTTGTCGCTAATCTTCTTGGCCGGCACCCCACCGATGGAGATGCCTGGTTCGCCGAAGCTCTTGTTCACTACGGCGTTCGCGCCAACAGCGATGCGGTCGGCAATCTCGATGCGGCCGAACAGCTTCGCACCCGGCCCGATGTAGACGTCGTCGCCAATGGTCGGGGCCTCATCGGGCACGCCAGCCCGCGTGCCGATGTTCACGCCCACGTGGATCCTGCAGTTCATGCCGATGCGCGCATGCGGGCTGACAACGATGGGCCCGACGTGGGCGATGCTGAGCCCGCTGCCGAAGACATTGAGCGGGATGGAGAAGCCGAGCTTGGCCTCCATGCGGGCGAGCCGCAGGGAGAGGACCTTCCCCCATAGGGCGGAAAGGAGCGTCCTTGGGCGGTTGTGCCAGTACTCTGATCGGCGAAGCAGTCGCTCGAACCTCCAGACGTAGTCCACGGGGCTGGGACGCCCCCCTGCTCGAGCATCTCCTTGTCGGCCTCCATATAGCGTTTGAGGTCGTCCCTCGTGCGAATCATGGCTATCCGGTCTCCCTCGCGGCGCTCAAGAGCACCTCTTCGATGAGCCTGTTTTGGTGCCTGCGCGAGAACCGGTCACGGTCCAGTGCGGGGTCGAGGCAATCGAGCCCTTCGTCGGCAATCCGCTCGACCGCCGCCCGGACCTCATCGCTCGTAGTGCAGACGAAGCCGTTCTCGAAGCCCGAGACGAGCGTCGCGAGGGGCCCTTCGGGCGGCACGACGGCGACGACGGGCTTGTTCCAGTAGATGTAGTCGTAGATTTTGGTTCCCACGTCGTCGGGCGAGGTGTCCTCGACGACGAAGAAGTCGGCGGACCCGAGGTGCGACATACCGACCGGGTACTCCATCAATCCGAGGTTTGTGTAGCAGGCGGGGTCGATCCCCTTGTCGGCGATGACCCCGGGGATCCAGTCGTAGCGCTTGCCGATATGGGCGAGCCCGGCGTCGATGCCGTGGCCGCGGACCTCGCAGAGAGCCTCGAGGATGGCCGCGGCCCTGTCCTTGTCGTAGTACATGAACTTGCCGAAGACGGCGGCGGTCAGCGCGTAGGGCTTCTCGCCGCTGGGGACGATGGACCCGAGCCTCACGTCGTCGAAGCCGTTGGTGGCGACACACGACTTTTCCTCGGGGAGACCGTAGACGCCCCTCATGGCGCGCAGGTCGATGTCGCTGATGCAGATCACGCGGTCGGCGAGGCCGACGGCCCTGCGCTCGCGACGCTTGAGGAGGATCCCGTAGAGACGCTTGAGGGCCGCCTTCGCGCTCCCGGCGGCCTTGGAGGCGCCGGAGACGATGGTCGGCCGGTAATTGATGGCGCCGAGGTCGCGAAAATCGAGGACGTAGGGAAGCCCCCAGCGGGAGATGATCCCGGCGGCCTCGAGGGGGTAGTAGGGGCCGCAGGTGTTGAGCACTACGTCGTAGTCGGCTGGGTCGACGAGCCCGGGAAGGGCGCGCGCGAACCGCTTGCCGTTCACGTAGTCCGCTACCAGGGGCATGGTCGAATAGTCGATGTTGAAGCGGATGGTGTCGACCCCCTCGGGCACCTTGGCGGTCAGCTCCTCGGGTGTGTTCTCGCGCAGGAGCCCCTCCCGGGAGAGGCAGAGCACGGTCACGGAATGCCCATCGGCGACGAGCTGCGAGGAGAGGCTCACCATCCTGACCGCGGCGACCTCGGGGTTGGGGGCGAAATAAGGGGCTATAACGAGTACGCGCACGGGCTACCTCCCAGCCTTCTCGAGGGGGAGGACGATCGGCTTGCCCAGAAGCAGGTCGGTGCTCGCGGGGACCCAGTCGATCATGCCGCCCGCCGGGATGAACGTCATCTCGCCGAACTTGATCGTGCCGTCGTCGAGACGATAGAGGTCGACGCGCACGAAGGGCCATCCTTTGGAAAGGGTCCGGGCAACGTCGAGCATCTCCCCGAAATTCTCAGGACGCTCGATATTCTCAGCAATGAGAGCGTGCTGAGAATTTCGGAACGCCTGTTTGTTCCAGTCGTTGTCGAAATACGCCATGCGAAGCCCCGTCGCCCTGTCGCAGAGGAATTGGGTATAGAGCGGCTCGCCGTCGTAGCAATAGATCTTGTAGTCGTAGATGTCGCCGCCGGCATTCTCCATGTACTCCTCGGCGAAGACCTTGGGCACGATGTGCTCGTACTGCAGCTCCATCATCTGGCCGTAGGCGTAGTTCTCGCCCATCCAGGCGTCGACCTTGGCCTTCGCGTCGGCGAGGTCCAGCTTCGACTTATCGTGGACGATGATGTTGTATCCCGCGCCGTGGTTGCACTTGAGGGCGAACCGGCCGGGCAGCGCATCGAAGTCGATCTCGTCGAAGGAGTCCCACACGCCGATCATTGGCACGACGTACTCCTCGCCGACCTTCTCGGCGACCCACTCGCGGGCGCTCACCTTGTCGATGAGGCGAGTCCTGAGATCGGATCCCCCGTAGAGCTTGAGCCACTGCATCTTCTCATCGAAGGTCCTGGGGTTGGAGAGGTCGAGCTTCCTTCCCGTTCCGCACTTGAAGAGCCTCTCGAGCTCGGCAGCGCGTTCCGCCACCGACATACCCGCGTAGAGCTCCTGCCTCCTCCTCATGCAGGGGAGCTTCCCGATCTGGTCATGCGACGCCCCCGCGCGCTCGGTGATATAGGCGGGCCCGTACGTGCCGACGCTCGCCGCCAGGCGCTTGAGATTAGTGCTGATTGTCAAGGTCTATTCCTCCTCAGAAGGGCCAGCGCCGTCCGTGGCCTGGACCCTGTCCCATTCATCTTCGAGCAGCCTCTCCGCGTCGGGGAACCTCTCCAGCACGGCGCCGAGCTGCTTCCAGAAAAGCTTCTCGCCCTGGTCGTTCACCTTCGTGAGCGCCTGCTCCTGCGAGCCCTCGACGTAGAAGAGGGCGGGCTCGCTGCCCCGGACCACGTTGCAGCGAAGCCCCCCGCGCGCTGCCATAAGCCAGAACCAGATGTCGTCGTTCGTCGGGGCGATCTCCATGAACAGCGACTCGTCCGTCATCTCGGGGGGCAGTGGCGCGGGCGGGTAAAGTGCGCCACTGACCCCCGTCAGCTTATGGAGGTAGGTAGGGAACGGGTACACGTCATAACCGCCGGGAGAAGTGCGCCACTGACCTCCGTTCCTGTAGAACTTCGTCGCCCTGTGACAGTGCACGGAGCCGGGGTCCGCAAGGTAGGCTCGGTAGAGCTTCTCCGCCCAATGCGGCCCGTAGTAGATGTCGTCGTCGGCCGTGATGACCGCAGCGCCCGGGTACTCCATCAGCGTGGGAACGAGCTTCTTGTAGGAGCGGATATCGGAGCACCAGCGTATGGTCAGGCCGTAGCCCTTAAGCGCGAGAAGGCTCTCGGGGAGGTCCCCCTCCCCGCCCGGGTACTGCTCCCGTGCGAGCCACAGCACGAGCGCGTCGGGCTTGCACGCCTGCATGAGGAGCGACTCGACCACGAGGTGTACGGTCGCGGTGCGCGCGGGGAAGGTCGTCAGCGAGATGACGAGGGGGGTCTCGCGGGGCTCTTCCACGAGCCCGGAATACGCGTGCCCCCCGCTGATGCGGGACCACCTGAGCCGATGGACGGCGGGCACGAGGGGCGCGAGGGCTCGGTCCCTCGCCCATTTGGCGGAGGGCCCCACGCCAACGCGGCGCATCGTCCGGATATGCTTGAAGATAGACAAGACGATCCTTACTTGCCGAACTCGCCGGCCATGTCGGTGGACGCGAAATCGCGCAGGGGGAGCCTGACGGGCCCGCCGGTCTTCTGGCTCTTGTAGATCGCGAGCACGATCTCGAGGGCGTTCCTGCCGGCGATAGCGTCGACATAGGGATCGCGGTCGTTCTCGATGGCGTCGATGACGTCCGCGTACAGGGAGGTGTGCCCGTTACCGTAGACGTTGCTCGTGACCTCGCGCAGGCCCTTCGCCTCGGCGTCCTCGCCGGTCTCGTCGGCGAACTCCCATACGTCGATGTTGTTCGTGGAGGTGCCGCCGACCTTGACGGTGCCCGTCTCCCCGAAGACGTAGAGCGTCTCCTCGAGGTTCTTCGGGTAGACGTTCGCGGTGCCCTCGATGGTGCCCACGGCGCCGCTCTTGAACTTCAGGACGGCCACGCCCACGTCCTCAGCCTCGAGATAGTCGTGAAATCGTTGGCGCGTCGCGCCGTAGACCTCCTCGACCTCGTCTCCAAGCATCCACCTGAGCAGGTCGATGCCGTGGATGCACTGGTTCATGAGAGTGCCGCCGTCCTGCTCCCAGGTCCCGCGCCAAGGTGCCTGCTCGTAATAGGACTTGTCGCGGTTCCAGCGCACGTTGATGGAGCCGTGGGAGATAGTTCCGAAGCGGCCCTCGTCGAGCGCCCCCCTCAGCTTCTGGATGGCGAGGTTGAAGCGGTTCTGGTGGCAGACGGAGACCTTGACGCCCTTCTCGCGGGCGCGTCCGACGATCAGGTCGGCGTCTCGCATGGACATGGCCATCGGCTTCTCGATGATCACGTTGACGCCGCGCTCGATGCAGTCGAGGGCGATCTTGGCGTGCTCACCGCTCTCGGTCGCGATGCCCACGAGCTCGATCTCAGGGTGAGCGTCGAGCATCGCGGTGTAGACGCCGCAGCGCTCGGCCCCGGGGAAGTCCCCACAGCCGGCCTTCTCGAACATGACGTCGAACTTGGAGGGGTCGACGTCGCAGACGGCGACGAGGTCCAGGTCGTTGTTGGCAACGGCCTTGATATGGTTGACCGCGATCCTGCCGCAGCCGATGAGAGCGTATTTCATGTTCCTTCCTTCCTTATGCGCGCGGATCTAGAGGGCCGCGAGGACGGCGGAGACGACCTCGTCCTGCTCCTCCTCGGTGATATAGGGCGAGAACGGGATGCCGAAGTTGCACTGAGCGTAGTGCTCGGCGTTGGGGAACGACTGCGCGCCGCAGCCTCCGAAGGCCTTCATCTGGTGGAGGGGCTTCGGGTAGTAGATGAGGGAGGGGACGCCGGCCTCCTTCATCGAGGCGACGACGTGGTCGCGCTGCTCCTCGGACTCCGCGATGAGCACGAACTGCGCGAAGGAGCTCATGGAGTCCTCGGTGATCTTCGGGGTCTGGACCTTGCCCTCGAAGGCCTTCCAGTAGCGGGCGGCGACTTCCTGGCGCTTGGCCATCTCGCCGTCGAGCAGGTCCATCTTCGAGAGGAGGACCGCCGCCTGGATCGTGTCGAGGCGCGAGTTCATGCCGATGCGGACGTTGTCGTACTTGCTGGAGCCCTTGCCGTGAACCTTCAGGGAGGCAAGGAGGCCGGCGACCTCGTCATCGTCGGTGTAGACGGCTCCGCCGTCGCCGTAGCAGCCGAGCGGCTTCGAGGGGAAGAAACTCGTGCAGGCGATGTCGCCGAACGAACCGCATCGGGAGCCCTTATAAGAGGCTCCAGTACCCTGAGCGGCGTCTTCAATCAGCAAAAGACCGTGATCGGCGCAGATCCTAGAAATCTCATCGAAACGGGCGGGATTGCCAAGGAAGTCAACGGCGACGACCGCGCGGGGCCTAAGCTTACCCTCGCGCTCTACGATCTCTATCTGTTCGACGAGAGAGCTTGGCGAAAGATTGAAGGTGTCAGGCTCAATATCGCAAAAGACCGGAGTGGCACCAAGCATCGCGGCGGGCTCCACGGATGCTATGAAGGTCATTGCGGGACAAAAGACTGCGTCGCCAGCGCCGATCCCATAAGCCATGTAAGCGAGCTGAAGCGCCTCAGTGCCATTGCCACATCCGAGGCAGTGAGAACGTCCGACATAGTTAGCAAGCCTCTCCTCGAGCTCGCCCACTTCTGGACCTCCGATAAAATGAGCGCCGGCCATGATTTCGTCAATCTTTACGGAAAGGTTCGGTCGGAGCAGCTCGTACTGCTTCTTGAGATTGATAAACTCCATTTTTTCCTCCTTTAGGCTGTTTTTCTAAGCAGGAGCCGCAGGGTCCCCTTCATGAAGTCCATGCTCTGGCTGAACAGGTCGGACTTAAAACTGAAGGCCCACAGGACCGCCAATGACAACACGAGTGAGCAGGCGAGCTTCAGGCAGAGCCCAGGGACGCCAGCGACACCAATGAAGCCGCAAATGAAATAAGAGACGGCGCAGCCGGCAATCATGGCAACGAACTGCCGCGCCTGAAGCGCGAGGTAATCACCAATACCGCGCTTGAAGTAGTGCTTAAATAGGATGTGCGCACCCCAGCCGAAGTTGATAAACACGAGGGTCGTGATCGTGGCGAGCAGGATGCCAGCAAAGCCCCAGAGTTGGACGAACAGCAGATTCAGGATGACATTGGCGACAGATTCAATGATTGGCCGTATGCGGTCCTGCCACCAAAGTCCAGCTGCGGTCCTGTAGAGATAAACGATGTCACCCATCGTCTGGACATAGAAGTAAAGGACGAATAGCGCAGCGAGACCGTCCGCGATGGCCAGATCGTTACCAACCCAAATTCGCATGAAGGGCTGAATAAGGCAAAGCAGGCAAGATGAGCAGACGGCAGCAATTGCCATGTAGAGAAACACGAAGACTTTAAAGTCTCCGTAGTTTTCGTCACGGGATTTCGAAACGATGCCATCGCCGACGCTTGCCGTAATTGCGTTGATGACAACGGCGAGCATGCCTGACACCGAGCTGACAATCATGAAGTAGTTCTGGTACTGCGTTAGCACCGAAAGACCTAGGAACGCAGAAATAACGACACTGTCGAATGAGGTTCTGGTCGTTGAGCTGAGTTTATAGAGGAACACGCCTGAGACGCGCTTTGCAATGTCGCCGACGGTTTCACGATCAAGCCTGCCTTCACAGACAATATCCGGGTAAAGCCGATTCGAGAGGACGTTGCAGACGATATTGTTGACAATAGTTGAGAGAGGCAACAGCGCCGCATAGACGTAGAAGTTCTGAGTGAGAACGAGGGCAGCGATCTGGAGGGCGTACATTCCAACGCTCGTAACAAGGCCCACCTTACTCACCACATCGCCGCGTTGGTAAGCGGTGAGCAGGGAGACCTTATACGCATACAGGAAGTAACCAATGACGGTGTTCGAAAGGTAGATCGCATATAAAACGTAGATATTGATACCGCCGGGTACGCTGCCTTTGATGAGCGACGGCAGAAATGGCATAAGGACAACGCCAACGACTAGCACAGCGATGCCGATAACGCGGTATACGAGGCGGTAGAACGAAAGAAGCGCGCAAAGCTTCGGCTTGTCCCCCTTGTTGATGGGCTCGTACATACTGAAGACCATCGCGCTGCTGAAGCCGAGTTCAGCGAGCGATAGGACGGTGAGGACTGAGGTAAAAAGGCTTCCTAAGCCGGTGTACTCTACTCCCAGGTAGTAAATCATGGCCGTGCGCGCCGCGAACGGCATGATGATTACGAAAATCTTATTAATGACCGCCCAAACGATGTTGCGGGCAGCGTTGTACCGTCTGGATGCCATCAGCAAGCAGCCTCCTTCGAAGTGGCGGCAGCGCTCTTTTTGAGGTCGGTGACGCAAAGGCCCATAACGGCGAGAAGACCCCAAAAATAGGTCTCCGTCCAAAAGGTGCCGGAGAGGCCGAGGCGGCCGATGCAGAATGCGAGAAGGGTGAGGAAAAGGGGGAACCAGGGGGACACGTTGCAGCTCCTAAAAGAGAGGAGAAGGAACCATACGAGAACGCCAAGGATCACGATTCCGAAAGGTATTCCGAAGTCGTAGAAGACCTCAAGAAAAAAGTTATGAGAGTAGTTGCCGGGTCCCAGGTACGCCTGGTCCGAGAACGGACCGTTGCCGAGGGCCGTAATCCGCGGGGTGAGGGTGTTCCAAATAGTCGAGCGTCCACTATCACTAGCGATGTCGGCATACAGGAACTTCTCCAAGGTTCTTGAGGTAATCCCCATCGAGTTAAGCTGGTGGTTAAGCATTGAGACCAGGTCGTTAAGAAAGATCACCAATATTAAGACGATGCCAATGACGAGCACCGATGCGAGAATCTTCCTCAAGATTGAACCCTTTGACCCGAAGATGTACACGAGAAATCTCAGTGCTGCGAAAGCAAAAAGGCCAAGCAGAGGGCCGCGGGAACCGTACGAAAGAATCAGCGTCACGTTAGACACAGCGCACACCGCCCAAACCGTCGTCATTGGTAGACTCCTCGCGCCCTTGCGGTCCACGATGAAGTGCAGAGAGAGCAGGGCAAAGAACAGTGCGTCGAAACCCAAGCCCATGTCGTAGCCAGCTACAGACGTTGCCTGCATGACGTTTCCCAGCGACGACTGCAGGAAGACTGTCATTACAACGGTGGCTAGCTTCAGCCCAGCGTCGGCGTGACTCGCATCGTTCTGTGAGGCCAGGAAAATGAATGCGACCATGCCGCCCATCGGGTTTATGGCCTGCGGGAGCGCATACTCCTCGAATATGAAGTCGTCGATGTGCCGCACGGACATGTAGAACACGAATACCGCAAAGAGGGCAGCCGGAAGCAAAATGAAGCGTTTGGTGAGCTTCAGCCCGTCGCGCAACCAATAGACCACGAGTAAAAACCAGGCAGCACACGTCAGGGTGTACACGACCAAGCTGTACATACCAACCATGGAGGCGATGGTGTCACGAAGTCCGTGGTAGGCAACGAAGATGAAGAGCGCTACGGCAGGGAACCAGTCAACAATCCTCTGCTCGACGACGGAGAGGCTCTCGTCCAGTCGCGAATGTGCCCTTGCGTGTGTTGTCGCCACAGCTGTCTTAACAGATGTCACGATGCATCGCCGGCTTTTCGAGCCTCACGGTTACCTCGAGCCCTCAGCAAGGCCTTCTCCATGGTCTTGATCAATGCCTCCGGGGCGGTGAGCAGGGCGAGAATGTCGGCCGTGCCTTTAAGCGCCTCGCCATTCTTTATCCTCAAGCGCCCCACCTCTGCACTCTGGGCCGCAGCTACAGCTCGCTTCTCCGAGGGCTTAAGGCTGCCATATACGTCGGAGACGGATTCGAACAAGGCTCGTTTTGCCTCGACGAGATTATCTGGGCCAAGCCGGTTCTGGTCGTCGCTCACATCGCAGCAGTGGAGCGACTCATCGAGCTGCATCAACTTCTTCCTGTAGGTCAACTCTATGAGTAGCTGAATGTCCTGATGACGCACGAGATCATCGTTGAACCCGCCAACCTCCTCAAAGAGCGACCGACGCACCATAAGCGTTCCAGTCGCAAAGTCTGAGACGAGAAGCATTATGTCTTTGTAGACATGGCCATCGGGATGCTTGGGAAGGACACTGATGAGTTCGCTTCCTCTGTAACGCTTCACGCGACAGGAGACCACGCCCCACTCGTCGGAAAGCGAGGCGAATGATTCAACCTGGTGAGCGATTTTCTCCGGCTCCCACCAGTCATCGTCGTCCAGGAAAGCCAGCAACTCACCGGAGGACGCCTCGACACCCCTATTGCGGGCGTAAGCCCCATTCTTATGTACAGAGGGCTCCAGCAGGCACACTCTGCCATCGATTTTGGAGAAAGTGCCAACGATGTTTCTCACGATAGGAGTAAACCGCCCATCGTCGCCATTGTCATTCACCACGATAAGTTCAAGGTTTTTATAAGTCTGGCCCAAAACGCTCTTGATCGCACGCCTCAAAGTATCCTCTCGGCGATACGTGGGCATAATCACGCTCACAAGCGGCATGGCATTAGCATCCACGGCTATCACCAACCTTGGCGCGCAATAACTTGTTGTACATCAGTTTTACTAGGCCTGTTGGCAGTAGCGTAGCAACCGCGCGCTCAACGACGGCCTTGGCCTGCCCCATTCGACCGACCAAACCGAGTTTCCTAAGCTCGGAGAAAAACCTGACCTGGCTTTTCAGGTATCTCATGTTGGAGCGACGAGCATACATACCCTCGCCGGCACGCACGTCCACCACCACGTCGGGGACGTTAGCACAGCAGCAGCCCTTAGCTATCATGCGCACCCATAGCCAGTAGTCCTCCATCCAGGGAAATGGCTCGTAGCCGCCAACCTGCTCAACCATGTGCCTGTTGAATACAACAGACACATGGTTGAAGGGATTTCTCCTTTTCAACCATGTGCCTATGTCTTTCTTCGAAAGCGGGGGCATTCGCACTGCGCCCATATCGCCCGGCTCCCGATCGAACTCCTCTATGGCCCCGCCCACTAGGTCGAGCCTTTCTGAGGCCATCTTCGAGATCAGAACTTCGCAGCGCTCGTGACGGGAGATGTCATCTGCATCCATACGCGCTACGATGTTGCACTCGCACTCGGAAAGACCAGCGTTGAGGGCGTAGCCCAGACCATGGTTCTCCTTCAGGCGCACAATCTTCAGGGAACTGCCCAGGTGCTTTTCCCAACCTTCCAAGCAGGCATCGAGCTCTGGGGTCAGCGGACCGTCGCACACAATTACGTAGTCATGAGGCGTAAGACTTTGATCCGCCATGGAATCAATGGCAGCATTCAGGTACTCGGCCTTATCGTTCTTATAGACGGACATGAGAACGCTGTATTTAGGCAAAATGAACTCACTCATCGCGCTCCCTCGCCTGTAGATACAACGCCAAGAGTTTTCAATATAATTTTCAGATCGAGCGCAATGTTTCGCTGTTCAATATACTCCAGGTCCAGTACGACCTTTTCCTTCGGAAGCAGGTCGTAGCCTCCCGTAATCTGGGCAAGGCCGGAGACGCCCGGACGAACCATGGTGCGGTAGTGCCAGCCGTGGATACGTTTTTCGAACTCTTCGCAAAATGCAGGGCGCTCGGGGCGTGGGCCGATAAGACTCATATCGCCCTTAAAGACATTCCAGAACTGCGGAATCTCGTCCAAGCGCGTCTTGCGCATGACCTTGCCAAATGGTGTAACGCGCGGATCCTCATCCTGTGCCCACTGGGCGCCGCGAGACTCGGCATCGGTATACATACTGCGAAACTTGTAAATATTAAAGACCTTGCCGTCTTTGCCAACGCGACGCTGGGCATAAATAACGGGACCTTCGGACTCAGTCTTGATCTTGACGGCGATGACTGCCATGGGAATAGCAAGAATAACAAGTGCGCAACCACAGGAAACTACATCGAAGGAGCGCTTTACGAAACGATAGAATAGCCCCCCGTTAACGGCAGGCTCCTCCAATTCGATGATGTCGTCGCCAGGCAGCAGCTTTTCCAGCACGTCCGCCGGAATACCGTTTTCGGTTAACTTGGGCTCATGCTTTCCAACATTGTTAAGCTTGGCAGCTTCGCGTCTGTCCTCAAGCGTGACAGCAAGCGTTGCCGCATCCCCCATTTGATTGTTATGCACGTTCTCTTCCAAAACTACGTCCCCGACCCGAAGGTCCTCCCTGTTTTTGAACAGCAACCGCCAGCAGCTAGGCGATCGCTTTTTTGAGGTTGCGCATGACGCGCTGCTCGTTCGAAAGCACCGCAAGGCCAACGCGCGTGGTTACGCGTCGGCCGCACAGATTGAGCTCCAAAAAGGCAGTGCTCTTGCGTCTGTTAATGGTTTTGATAAGGGCCTCGTGGCCCAGCAGCGGACCTGCCGTTACTACGACCTGGTCGCCGTCCTTTAAGGCCTCGCTCATGGGCACAACGCGGTCTCCCCTATGCGTAAAGCTGCGAATAAGCTGGGTCTCTTCTTTTGCCAGCGGCACAAACTGACCGTCCTGGGAAAGCACCCGGGCAAAGTCGTCCATGCGCAGCAGATACTGTTGCACGGTGCGGGGATCTG
>OIYV01000262.1_pt1 | contig 34278 bp, 36 predicted proteins | sample 1588251 | NCBI WGS metagenome assembly OIYV01 (sample SAMN03283282) | human gut metagenome | biome: human-associated habitat; material: feces | host: Homo sapiens | place: Peru | collected 2012
AAGAATTATTTAATGAGTATTTATGTGAATGTTGCGTTTGATTTGACAAATTATCGTTAAATAAAAAAAGAAGATTAGTTCTTCTTTGTAATGATAGGAAATATTATTGATAATATTATTGATGTGAAAATAGTAATTATAAAGTTTGCTGTTAAGTTTTTAACATAGTTTACTAAATCAAGTTTGGTGTTTAGTCCATTAAATATAGTAGTAAAAGAAACATATAACATTTGATCAATAAAACCTGATATTAAAATTGCAATGACAAATGTTAGGAATATGCTGACATAGTTTTTACAAATATCGTATAGGATTATAAAAATGTTATGACTTAAATAAAATACAATAAGCATTGTAAATAAGTTTATTAAGTTTGGATAGTAAATTGTTAAATCGTATACGTTAAAATAATTTGGAGTAAACACTTCTCTTAAACTAGTGCTTATATCGTTACTATTTGTTGTACTATTAATAGTGCATAAGATAGAGGCAATTAAGTAGAAGATTAGGATTATAAGAAATGTTAGTTTTAGAGATTTTTTACTTTCTTTTATTCCACCTTCTTTAGTAATTAAGCCGGTTATTAAAAAGCTTATTGGGTATATCACGATTGATAAATTTATTATTAAATTTTTTGCTATATAAACTTCCTTGTTACTATATATTAAGCATAGTAGCATTAAAAAACTTAGTACTAATAGGTATGAAATGTTTTTTTTCTTCATAAATTACCACCTTTATTCTTTAGTTAAATATATCATGAAAGTGTTAATAAGTAAATTAAAATTATTGCTCATTATTTATTTTTATGTTATATTTATTGTAATAATAGGTAAAATAAAAAAGGGAGATTAGAAATGAAGAAGTTAGTATTGTTTTTGTTTATTGTACTTGCACCTTTTTCTGTAAATGCGATGGCTGTTAGTGAAACTTTTGATGTTGGTGATTCAATTTCAGTGGCACTTACAGAAAATGATACGGAAATTGGTAAAGGATTTCATGTATTAAAGGAAAGCAAGGCTGGGGAAGAAACGGTTACTGCGATTGCTGATGGTACTGTAACTGATAAAAGAAGTGATGGGTTACCAGTAAGTCCTTCTATTTATGATGAGACAATGATTGGAACTCATGATGCAACAACAGTTAGAGAAAATGCTTATATTAATAATTCTTTAATAGAGGGTACTAAATCTTGGAGAGTTGTTGATAGAAGATTGCTTACTGTAGAAGATTTACAAGCTTTAGGTATAGATAAGGATATAAAGAAAAAATATGCTTGGTTATCACCACTTATTCTTAGTGATGCATTATTACCAGAAGATTATAATTACTGGACACAATCTGCTGCTAGTGATTCTACAACTGACAGTCCTAAAGTGTACTGTGTTACAAGAAATGAAAGCGCTACTGGTAGTGGAGATGATGTTGTTTATGCTTCTTTAGTTAGTAAGTCTATTGGAGATCCTACTAATAATCCAAAGTGTGCGGTAAGACCAGTTATTGTTATAAAGAAAGAGTATATTATTTGTAATAATTCTAAGACTACTACTAAGAAACCTGAACAAAATGTTGATACTGGTGTAGAAGATTATTTCTTACCACTTGGTTTAATTACTTTAATTACGGCTTGTGGATATTTTGTTGTTCATAGTAAGAATTTATTTAAGAATTTTTAAGACCTATGGTCTTTTTTTTGTGGTTTATTTATTATATAATAAATGATAGAGGTGGCTATGAAGAAGTATATTGTTTATATATTCGGTGTTTTGTTGACTTTTATTGTTTCTACGGTAATAGTTTCATTGGTTTTATTAAATAGTGATAAGATATTAAAGAATTTTAATATAATTAGTGTTGATAATACGAGTACTAAATATAAAGTGCGTTTTGAAAAAGTTAAAGCTGCTACAAATTATGATATTATTATTTATAATGAAAATAATGGGATATTTTATAGTAAGAATGTAACTGATACTAGTGTAACGATTGATTTACCTAATATAGAATATGATCAGAAATATAAATTGGTGGTTTATGCTTATGATGAAACTGGACAGTCTATAAGTGTTAATAATCCTTATGAGTTTACTTATAGAGAGCCGACGTTTAGTAAAGATAATAATCTGGTATTAACAAATGATAAAGATTATGAATTATTAATAGATGGAGATTTAACACATAAAAATTATACGATTGGTATTTATGATGGTGATTATAAGATAATGGATGATAGTGTTAGTAGTAATACATATACTATAACTAAAAATTTATTTACTAATATGCAGCAGAAGCTTACTGTTAAGTTATTTGATGGTAATAATGTTATTAATACAATAGATCTTTATAGTAATATGTCTCCTGTTGGGGATATTAAGATTTTATCGCCAGAAAATGCGACTACTTTAGATTATAATGATATAGTTTTTAAGTATGAGGGTGGAGATAATGCGGATAGCTATGTGTTACAAATATATAATGGTAATAATCTAATTAAAGAGAAGACACTTAGAAATAAAAGAGCAATTATTAGTTCGGATTTTTTTAGAAAGAGTGAAACTTATACATTAAAGATTAAGGGAACTTATAAAGATTATGGTGATTATACAAAAGAGGATACTATTTCTTTTACGATGAATGAAAAGGATACTTTGAAACCAGCTTATTTAAATAAATATCCAAAAGCGGTTAAGAAAGGAACTAAGTTAGAGTTAATTAATCCTAATAAGAGTGGGAATATTTATTATACTTTAGATGGTAAGGATCCTAATACTTATGGAATTAAGTATACTGAGCCGATTGAAGCTAATCAGAATTTCATGATAAAGAGTGTTGTTAAAGATCCAAAGATGAATAATAGTATTGTTAGTGAGTTTAGTATTAATGTTGGACAAAAGCAAGAGTATAGAATATATTTATCGCCTTCTAATCAAGATGGTAATATTGGGGTAAGAAGTGTAGGATATACAAATGAAATGGCAGAGATGAATGATTTAACTGATTATGTTGAGGAAGCGTTAAAGAATAAAGGGGTAAAGGTATATCGTAATAATCCTAATGGGAATATTAATTTATGGAATAGTGAAGCTAAGTATTATAATTGTGATTTTAAGTTAGCAATTCATTCTAATGCTAGTGGTAGTCATACGACTTATGGTATTGAGACTTGGATAGATGAGCAGGGAAGTTTTTCTTATTCTCTTGGTAATATTATTCAGAAGGATTTAGTTAATATTTATTATAATAAAGAGGATGAAAAAGCTAACAGAGGGGTTAAGTATGCTAATGGTGCATTAGGTGAGGCAAATGATAATTATTTTCCTTTTGGAATATTAGTTGAGGTAGCTCATCATGATTATAAAGAGGATGCTTTGTGGATTATGAGTAATAAGAAGTTAATTGGTGAGACACTTGCTAATTCAATGCTTGATTATTTTGATATAAATTGACGAATTTATAAATTTATTTGAGTTTTTTGATATAGTATTATTGTGATGATTATGATAAATATATTTGATGAACTTACGGAAAAAGTAGATAGTTTTAGGTTATTTAGATTGACTAGTAGCATTAAAAGATACCTTGACAAAATAGATAACAAATAATAAAATATATCTAGTAAGAAGGTTGGTTGTATGATTGAAGATAAACTATATTTAACCCCTGAGGAGATTTTGGAAAAAGAGTTTAAAGTTGATGCGAGAGGTTATCGTATGCAAGAAGTTGATAAATTTCTTGATATGGTTATAAGGGATTATACTGAGTTCTTACGTGCAATAAAAAAACTTGAGAAAGATAATCTAGATTTAATAGAGGATAATAAAAAGTTACAGTTAGAGTATAGAAAACTTAAGGATGCGATGAGTGTTAAAGTTGATGATTCTGCTAGTAATGTTGATGTTCTTAGAAGATTATCTAATTTAGAAAAAATAGTTTACGGTAAAAATAATTAATATTTTAGGCAAACGCTGCATTTAATTATGTAGAGGAAAGTCCATGCTCACAAAATCTGAGATGATTTTAGTGTTCACGCTAAGGAAAGAAATAACCTTAGGTAGCTGATGCTAACGGCTTTGAAATAACCTACGGTGCAAACTATGGTTAGAGTAAATTTAAAAGTGCCATAGAGACGAGCTTACTTAGAAATGAGTAAGGTGGAACGTGGTAAACCCCGTGAGTGAGAAACCCAAATTATGGTAGGGGAGTTTTTTAAGGCGAAATGAAGCTATTAAAAGATGCAATTTTGTAAGATAAATGTTTGCCACCTAGAAATAGGTACAGAACATGGCTTATTAAGTATTATTTATTTTTGTGTTAGTTAGGAGTTGACATTTATAAACGAGATTAGTGAGGTACTTAAAAGTACTAGAGAAATGTCAGGGTTAACTTTAGATGAAGTTAGTAAAGATTTAGAGATATCAAAGCTTTATTTGGAACAAATAGAAGATGGGAACATTGGTTCTTTTAAGGATATATTTGAACTTAAGGAGTATTTGGAGTCGTATGCTAAATATTTAGGTTTGGATTATAAAGAAGTTATAGATAAATTTAATGAGTTTATGTTTGAGAAGACTTCTAAAATTCCGATGGATGAGATAGAAAAAGCAGTAAGAGAAAAAGAAAAAGAAGAAGTATTAAGTGATAGAATAGCTTCACCTTATACTAAACTGGCGCCAATAAGGGATAATAAACAGTTTGTGATTATGTTGATAATTATTTTTGTATTAGTGGTTTTAGCGGTTATTTGGAGTGTTAAGCAAATAACTATTGGATGCACTAATATAATTACTTTTTTGTAGGAGGCTTGTATGAATTTACCAAATAGAATAACTTTAGGAAGAATAATATTATCAATTTTTGTTTTGATTTTAATGGTTTTTCCTTTTCATGATATTGGAATAAATATTCCAGAGTATTTAGTTGCGGGGAAAATTACTATTAGTTTAAAATATATTATTTGTGGAGTTCTTTTTATAATTGCTAGTGTTACTGATTTTTTAGATGGTAATATTGCTAGGAAAAGAGGGCTTGTTACTGATTTAGGTAAAGTAATGGATGCGATAGCTGATAAGATATTAGTTAATGGTGTTTTGATTATTTTAGCTTGTGATGGTGTTATTCCGGTAATTGTTCCAGTGGTTATTATAACTAGAGATACTGCTGTTGATTGTATTAAGATGATTGCTGGATCAAAGGGAAATGTTGTTGCTGCTAGTTTATGGGGAAAGTTAAAGACAGTGTTTATGATGACTGGTGTAAGTTTTGTTTTCTTTTCTGATATACCATTTAGTTTAGTTGGATTTAATTTAGGTTATTATATGGTTATAATTGCTACTATTTTATCTGTTTATTCAGGAATTCAGTATTTTATGGCTAATAAAAAGTATTTAAAACAGTAGTTTGAGGCTTAAATTTTAAGTCTTTTTTTATTTTTACAAATTTTAAAAATTTGTCATACATTTGTTTGAAAAAGTTCTTGACTTTTATTTTTCTCTATTATAAAATGATGTTGTAGGGAAAAGGAATGGTGAATAACTTGAAAACGATTGAAGCAAAAGAAAAGAGTAAAGCTTTAGAACAAGTAATGGCTGATATTGAAAGACAGTTCGGTAAAGGAGCTATTATGAAACTTGGTAGTAGTGATCACATGAATATTGATGTAACATCTTCAGGATCACTTACTTTAGATATAGCTTTAGGGGTTGGAGGATATCCTAAGGGAAGAATTATAGAAATTTATGGACCTGAGTCTAGTGGTAAAACGACAATTGCGCTTCATGCAATTGCTGAGGTACAAAAGGCTGGGGGGACAGCAGCATTTATTGATGCAGAGCATGCTTTAGATCCGGTTTATGCTAAGAAATTAGGAGTAAATATAGATGAACTTTTATTAAGTCAACCGGATACTGGAGAGCAGGCTTTAGAGATTTGTGATGCACTTGTTAAAAGTGAAGCAGTAAATATTGTGGTAATAGATTCAGTGGCTGCTTTAGTGCCACAAGCGGAAATTGAAGGTGAGATGGGTGATTCTCATGTTGGTCTTCAAGCTAGGTTAATGAGTCAAGCTTTAAGAAAATTATCTGGTACGATTTCTAAAACAAAAACGACAGCAATTTTTATTAATCAATTAAGAGAAAAAGTTGGAGTACTTTTTGGTAATCCGGAAACGACACCTGGTGGTAGAGCTCTTAAATTTTATTCAACTATTAGGTTAGATGTAAGAAGAGGAGAACAAATAAAAGCAGGAGATTCTGTTTCAGGTAACAAGACAAATATAAAAGTAGTTAAAAATAAAGTAGCTCCACCTTTTAAGAGTGCGACTGTTGATATTATGTATGGAGAAGGTGTAAGTCATCAAGGAGAACTTGTTGATTTAGCAAGTCAAATTGGTGTTATTGATAAGTCTGGTGCTTGGTTTAGTTATCAAGGTGAAAAAATAGGTCAAGGAAGAGAAAATGTTAAACAGTATTTAAAAGATAATCCTAAGCTTGCAATAGAAATCGAAAATAAAGTTAGAGAAGCAAATAATATACCGCTTATTAAAGTAAGTAAATAAGTTTAATTTTTACTCATGATGTTTTATTCTTGCTTTTAATCTAATTTAATCTTATAATTGAATTGTAGATTGTTATAAAATAATTTACTATTGATAGAATATGGAGGAACATTATGGATTTTAATGCAGCTTCCATTTTAACTCTTTTTATTGGATTGATTATTGGTGGTGGCACTATTTATGCAATTATTATATTGACTGGTGCTGGTGCTGGAAAGAAAGCAGAAAAGATTATTAGTGATGCTAAAAAAGAAGCTGAAAAAGCTAAAAGAGATAGCATTATTGAGCTTAAGGAAGAGTCTTATAAATTAAAACAAGAAACAGAAAAAGAAGTAAAAGAGAAAAAAGCTGAGATTCAAAATAGTGAAGAGAGGCTTTTACAAAGGGAGAATTCTCTTGATAAGAGAGAAGAATTACTTCAAAATCGTGATAATTTATTAGAAATTAAAGATAAAAATCTTACAGCTGCTCAAAAGGCTCTCCAAGAAAAAGAAACAAAAATGGATGAATTGTTAAAACAGGAAATGAGTAAACTTGAAGAAATTGCTAAATTTTCAAAAGAAAGAGCTCATGATTTAATTATGGAACGTGTAGAAAACACGATGGCTAAGGAAATTGCTGAATATATTAAAGATAAAGAGGCAGAGGCAAAATTAGAGGTTGATAAGAAAGCGAAGAATTTACTTGTTAATTCTATGGAAAAGTATGCTAATGATGTAACTACTATTCAGACAGTTTCAACAATTGATTTACCTAATGATGAGATGAAGGGACGTCTTATTGGTAGAGAGGGAAGAAATATTAGAACGATAGAAGCAGTTACAGGTGTTGATTTAATTATAGATGATACTCCTGAAGCAATTGTTATATCCTCTTTTGATCCTTTTAGAAGGGAAATAGCTAAAACTGCTATTGAAACTTTAATTAAAGATGGTAGAATTCATCCTACAAGAATTGAAGAAATTTATGATAAGACTTGTAAGGATATGAATACGAGAGTTACTGAGATAGGTAGTGAAGCAGTTTATGAATTAGGGCTTACTAAGGTTGATCCTGAGTTAGTTAATTTAATTGGAAAACTTAATTTTAGAACTAGTTATGGACAAAATGCTTTACAACATTCTAAAGAGGTAGCACATTTATCAGGAATTATTGCTGCTGAGTTAGGTGAGAATGTCAACTTAGCTAAGAGAGCTGGTTTATTACATGATATTGGTAAAGCAATTGATTTTGAGGTAGAGGGTTCACATGTAAGCATTGGACTTGACATTGCCAAAAAATATGGGGAGTCTCCCATTGTTCAAAATGCGATAGCTTCCCATCATGGAGATGTAGAAGCAAACTGCGTAATTGCAGTAATTGTTGCAATTGCTGATACATTATCTGCTGCAAGACCTGGTGCTAGAAATGATACAATGGAAAACTATATTAAGAGACTTGAAGAGTTAGAGAGTATTGGTAATAGTTTTGAAGGTGTTGAAAAAACTTATGCAATGCAAGCAGGTAGAGAAGTTAGAGTAATAGTTAAGCCTGATGAAGTGGATGATTTAACATCATTTAAAATTGCTAGAGAAATTAAAGAAAAAATTGAAAACAATATGCAATACCCAGGTACGATTAAGATTACAGTTATAAGAGAAACTAGAGCACAAGAAGAAGCTAAATAGTTTCTTTTTTTGTGATAAATTATGACTTGATTAATTTTAATAAATTCTTTATAATTATTATTAGAATATATGGTGATTATTATGAAGATAAAAATCAGTAAATTATTAAATAATAAAAGAGCAAGATATTTTGTTGTTATAAGTGTTTTAGTTCTTTTTTGTTTAGTTTTAAATATAGCTTTTAGTGCTTTTACGCATACGGCAACTGGAGTAGCTGCTAATTTGAGTTTAAGGGATATGACTTACAATGTTACAATAGATTCAAAAGCAGGTGCAATAGTTAAGGTTAGTGCTAATACCGTTTTAAAATTAAATACCACTTTTACTGCAACAAATAATATTAAGAGTAATTATGAGCTTTCTTATGATGTTTGTTCTGATGCATCTTGTAGTAGTACTTTAACAAAACCTAGCACGTTGACAGTACAGTACTCTTCTAGAACAACTGATTCTTTTAAGGGACAAATAGATGCGACTGGAACAAAAAAAATAAGAGTTGTTATTACCAATAATGGTAGTGAATTGTATATTAGGTTAAGAATGAATTCGGGTTATTATTATAATACTTTAGAATTAGAGAAAAAAATAACTTCTGTATATAATGAAGATGATTTAACTGTTTATGCTTATGTAAATGGAGTGAAAGCTGATGCTTTTCCAACTACATCTGATTATTCTGCATCAGTTTTTTGTCATAAGGATGGTTCTACAACAGCTGCTAATGCGACTGGAACAGTAAGTTATACAAATGGTCAATGGGTTGTTAATGTTAGCGGAGTAGATGCTGGAAGAACGGTATGTGATGTTAAATTCGGATTTCGCAAAGATTTTGCATATAATGGAACTACTGGTTCTGATGGAAGTGTTCAGACTTTAAGTATACCAATTAGTGGTAAATACAAATTAGAAGTCTGGGGCGCTCAAGGTGGAGCCTATAATAGTTATGTTGGTGGAAAAGGAGGATATTCAACAGGACAAGTTAATTTGAATGAAAATGTGAATTTATATATTTATGTTGGAGGATATCCTGGAAAAGCCAAAACTGCCGGTTATAATGGTGGAACTGTCACTAATAATTATGGTGGTGGTGGTGGTGGCGCAACCGATATAAGAATTGCTGAGGATAGTCTTTATAGTAGAGTTATTGTTGCTGGTGGCGGAGGCGGTTCTGGATATAATTGTACTGGTGGTGTTGGTGGTGGTACTACTGGTGCTTCTGGAAGTGGAACAGCAACAAATGCCCATGGTGGTGGCGGAACTCAAACTTCTGGAGGAACAAGTTATAATAACTCTGGAAATGGAACTTTTGGTTCAGGGGGTGTTAGTTCTTCTAATGGCGGCGGTGGTGGCGGCGGCTGGTATGGCGGTGGTCATGGTTATGGTGGTAGTAAAGATAGTGCCGGCGGCGGTGGTTCTGGATACGTATATACAACATCAACAGCATCAAGCTATCCATCAGGATGTTTACTAAATAATTCTTATTATCTAACAAATGCATCTACTACTGCAGGAAGTTCATCATTTACAGGACCAACTGGTACAGCCGAAACTGGTCATACTGGACATGGGTATGCAAGAATAACTTATGTTTCATAAAAAACTTCTACTTTTCGTTGTAGAAGTTTTTTAAATATTCATTATAAGCTTTATATTCAGGTGTATCTTTATCTTCATGAAAGTTTTTACCTTTTTTAATTAAAATATCTTTAACTATTAAATCGGTTAAATGTGGATTTCTAATAAGTAGTGGGCCAATTAAATATGTACCAAAGAAGTTGTTTTCATGATATCCTTCATAAGAAGATTTAAAATTATCTTGGTTTCCACTGATAACTTCAAATAGATGATGGTCATTAATCTGAATAATAGAAGCTCTATTTTGAAAGCCAATAATTATATCTTTTAAATCACTGCATTTCATAAAACATTCGCCAGTTAGTCTTTTAGAGTTTTCTTTTGAATAATAATTAAAAATATTTAAGCCATCATAAGTAATATTGTCATAAGTAAGAGATTTACCAAATAGTTCATGAGAGTTACCAGTTGATATAAAGTAAATATCTTTTTTGATTGCATTTTTAATGTCTTTTTGATACTTTTTGATATCTTCTAAGGTAATTAGTAAGCTTTCTTTAGATCCTGAACCAATATAGAAAATATCGTATTTTTTAAATTCTATATCATCCTTGATAGTTAATGTATCTATTTCAGTATCAATGTTTTGTTTATTAAATGCTTCTTTAAGTGCTAGGATGTTTCCTTGTTCACCGTATAGGTTCATTAAATCATAGTATAAATGGGCAATTTTAATTTTCATATTCTTGAGCCTCCATTAATAGTTTTTTTAAGATTTCAGTCATATCAAAGCAGACCATTGTAAAGATTGTTCCATCTGATTCTTCTCTTAAATATTTAATTATTAAATTAATGTCATCTACGATAAATAATTTTTCTTTTGGAATTTTAGATAATAATAGTCTTGTTTCTACATCATATCTAAAGCGACCAATGCAGAAGATTTTATCGATGTTTTTAGTATCTAGTAGTTCAAAGTCTACATCATATAGCCATGAAATATCATTGTATTTATATCTACGGCTTACATTATCAAAACCTAAAACCACAGTTTTTTTACCAGCAAACTTATTGATATAATTTAGTGATTGAACATAACTTAAATTGTTTTCATTTTTTGATTCTAGCATGTCCACATCACGATTATCTAGTTTTAGAGTTTTTAATCTTTTAGAAGCAATTTGTTTTTCGTTTAAAGCATATAATATTTTATCTTCGTCTAGACCAATAGTTTTACATAAAGAGTAAGCTGCTAGAGTGTAGTAAGCCGCAAAGAATACATCTTTATTTAACTTAACTGTTTGATTATTAATTTGCATTTCTTTTTTTTCTAAGTCAACATTGGTAGCTAGATAATCTATTTTTCGTTCAAAGTCTTTTTTAGGACAACTGTAAGAACCTAAATGTCCATAATGGTAATACTTATACTTTAATTTTGATGAGCATATTGGACAGTAAGCGGCATCTACATTATTACTGATAGGTTTTGTTATGTCATATAAAGTTTTATCTATACCATAATTAACAACGTTTCCTTTAAAAAGATAATTAAATCTATTAACAAAAGGATCATCAGCACAAGCTATAATAGTAGTATTTTCATCAATAGAGTTCATAATTTTCTTTAAGATTATTTCTGGTTCAGCATTTCTTGCTGGTTGGTCTCTAGTAACGTTAGTAACAACTAAATGAGTTAGAGTACTTTTTTCAAATGTTTTCTTAATAAAAGATTCATCCAATTCTAAAAGAAGAACATCACATTTCATTTTATGACTAAAAGTATTTGTATTATTTAAAATTAAAGTTGCTGTACCATTAACAATATTAGAACCTGAACTATTCCATACAACAGATAAGCCACTTTCAGTTAAAATATGTGTGATTAATGAGGTTGTAGAGCCCTTACCAGAAGAACCTGTAACACCAATTACATATTTTGGATACTTAATCTTTGTTAAGAGATGTTCATCCATTTTTAATGTAATGGAAGCGGGAAAGACAGTTCCGTTTTTATGAAAGATTTTACAAGTTTTAGTTATTAACTTGTTAAGTAAGATTAATAAACTAGTTTTCAATTTCATCACCCACTAAAATTATACAACAATTTTTATTTAAAGACCAAACTATTTTGTTTGAAATATGTTAAGTATTATAGTATAATTTTGATAGAAAAAATAAAGAGAGGTTATTTATGAGAAAGATATATTCAGCGTTAGATATTGGTTCAGATACTCTTAAACTTGTTGTTGGAGAGTTTTATAATAACAAGCTAAATGTACTTTGTGGTTTAAGTAAACAAAGCGCTGGGTATCAAAATAATGTAATAACTGATAAAGAAGAACTTATAAAATCTATTAAAATGCTTATAAATGATGTATATGATAAGATTAATGTTAGTATAAAGAGAATAATTTTAAATATACCAGTAAGTTACTGTGAATTTTTTTATACAACTGGTAAAATTACAGTTAGTGATGAAGATGGAGTAGTAACTGGTGATGATATATTAAGAGTCTTAAAAGATAGTAGTAAAGATAGAATACCTCAAAATGAAGAATTAATTGGAATTCAGCCAGTAATTTTTAGTGTAGATGATGAAGAGTGTAAAATGCCACTTAATAAAAGAGGAAAAACGCTTTCTGTTAAAAGTGTACTCGTGACATCAAGTAAGAGATTTATTTATGATTTTATCAAAGTAATAGAAGAAAGTGGATTAGAGGTTGCTGATATAACTTGTAATGGTTTATGTGATTATGCTAATTTTTATACAGAGAGTTTAAATAATAAGAATGGTGTAATGGTAAATATTGGTAATACTAGTACAAGTGTTAATATTATAAGTAAAGGAATTTTTATAAATAGTGAAATACTTAATATTGGAGGTATAGAGCTAGAAAAAGATATTTGTTATACTTTTAATTTAAAAAGAAGCGATGCTAGGTATTTAAAAGAAAATTTGGCACTTGCTAGTGAGAAAAATGCTTCAGTTAAAAAACAAATAAAAGTGGTTTCTAGAGAAGGCTATGAGGTAAGTATAAATCAGTATGAGCTTAGTGCTTTGGTGTCAAGCAGGGTTAGTGAAATATTAAATTTAGTAAAAAAGAGCATTAACCACTTAACAAAGAAAGAAATTAGTTATATAATTATATCAGGAGGATTAACGGAATTAAGGGATATGGCTCTTTTAGTACATCAAGTTTTTGGAAGTAAAGGAAGAATTGGTGTAATTAATTATTTAGGAGTTAGAAATAATATATATTCTACTGCGGTAGGAATGCTAATATCTTTTAATAATAAGTTAAGACTTAGAGATAAGGATTATTGTATGTTTACTGATGACGATATTGATGCACTTACCAATGGTGCTAGTAGTGTGAATAATGATTCAATATTAGGAAAAGTTTTTGGATACTTTTTTGATAATTAAAGGAGAGATAATAGATGTTTGGATTAGAGATGGATCAAATAGCTAAAATAAAAGTTATAGGAGTAGGTGGCGGTGGAAATAACGCTGTTAACCGAATGATAGAATCTGGGGTTAAGGGAGTAGAGTTTATTGTTGCTAATACTGATTTACAGGTTTTAAATGCTTCTAAGGCTGCTAATAAATTACAAATTGGCGCTAATATGACTGGTGGACTTGGAGCTGGGGCAAATCCTGAGGTTGGTAGAAGTGCTGCTATGGAAAGCAAGGAAGAGATAAAAGAAGCACTTAAAGGTGCTGATATGGTATTTGTTACTTGTGGAATGGGTGGTGGTACTGGTACTGGTGCTGCTCCAGTTATAGCTGAGATTGCTCAAGATTTAGGAGCTTTAACAGTAGGTATTGTTACTAAACCTTTTAGATTTGAAGGTAAAAGAAGAATGGAACAAGCAGTTTTAGGTATTGAAGAGTTAAAGAAACACGTAGATACTTTAATTGTTATTCCTAATGATAGATTAAGAGAGATAATAGATAAGAGTACACCAATGCTTGATGCATTTAAAGAGGTTGACAATGTACTTCATAGAGGTGTTCAATCTATTTCAGATTTAATTGCTGTTTCAGGTTTAGTTAACTTAGACTTTGCTGATGTTAAAACAGTAATGGAAAAAAGAGGATCTGCTTTAATTGGTATTGGTTTAGGTGTAGGTGAAAATAGAGCTATTGAGGCTGCTAAACAAGCTGTATCTAGTCCACTACTTGAAACTAGTATTGATGGAGCTACTGATGCAATTATTAATGTTACTGGTGGTACAAGTTTGACATTATTTGAAGCTGAGGATGCTGCTGAAGTAGTAAGACAAAGTAGTAATACTGATATTAATATTATATTTGGTGCGGTAATTAATGAAAATTTAAATGATGAGGTTATTGTTACAGTAATAGCAACTGGATTTGATGATCCACATGAAGAACCAAATAAAATAGATGCTGAAAGACCTAAAAAAATAGATGATGGAGATTTTGATATTCCACCATTCTTAAGAGATAGAGATAATTTTTAATGGCACTTAGGTGTCTTTTTTTCTGAGTTTATAATTGAATTATATTGGTAAATATTTTATAATTTTAATAGATCCATACAAAGTAAAAATGTAAAATTTTATTGTTTATTCGACACATTTTGATGTGTCTTTTTTTTATACTAGTGATGGTGAAGATATGACTATATATGTTGATGTGGTGTTATTGTTAAATTTTATTATAGATTTACTTTTGCTTTTTAGTGTTGATATCTTGCTTAAGAGGTTTGCTAAGAAAAGAAGAATTGTTGTTGGTGCGCTTGTTGGGAGTTTATCTACATTGCTTTTGTTTTTGGTGAAGGGGCAGGCTTTTTTGATTGTTTATAAGCTTGTGACTAGTATTGTTTTGGTTAACATAGCTTTTGGTTATAAGAGTTTTAGTTATTTTAAGGATAATTTGTTTTGGCTTTATGTTGTTAGTATTATTTTAGGTGGTAGTATTTATTTGATTAATGATGATGCCACTTTTAAGAATAATGCACTGGTTTTTAGTACTAAGGGGGTTATTATTAATTTTGTGATTTTGTTTGGTTTTGGTTTTTTTATTGTTTATAAGTATATTAAGTTAATGAAGAATTATAAGTTAGATTATCATAATTATATGAATGTTGATATATATTTTAATAATGATGTTATTAGTGATGTTGGTTTTTTGGATACTGGTAATAATTTAAAGGATCCGGTGTGTGGGAAACCAATTATTTTGGTTGATAAGAGTATGTTTAATGGGGATGTTTTTGGTTATTTGGTTCCTTTTAAAGGGCTTAATAGTAGTGGGTTACTTAAGGTATTTAAGCCTGATAAGGTGTATGTTGATAAGAAGAGAGTTAGTGCTAGTATTGGAGTTGGTAGTGTTAGTTATAAGGGAATTAAAATTATATTGAATAAGGAGGCTTTATGAAGAGAATTATTAGATTTATTTGTAAATTGTTAAAAATTGATAATGAGTTTTTGTTTTTAGGTAGTACTGATATTTTACCACCACCGCTTTCTAAGGAAGAAGAGCTAACACTCGTGATTAAAGCTAGAGGAGGAGATGATAATGCACGTAATAAACTTATTGAGCATAATCTTAGATTGGTAGTTTTTCTTGCGAAGAAATATGAGAGTACTGGTTATGATTTAGAGGACTTAGTTAGTATAGGTAGTATTGGTTTAATTAAGGGAATAGAGACTTATAAGCCTGATAAAAAGATAAAGCTTGCGACGTATGCTTCTAGGTGTATTGCGAATGAAATACTGATGTATTTAAGAAAGAATAAGAAGAGGAAGGCTGAGGTAAGTTTTGAGGATGCTCTTAATTATGATGCTGAAGGTAATGAATTACATTTAGAGGATATTTTGGGTACAGAAGGAGATTTGGTCTTTGATGAGTTTTCTGATAGGGTTAATAAAGAACTTTTAAAAAGAGAACTTGCTAGTTTAAACGAACGGGAAAAGTTAATAATGACTTTAAGATATGGGCTTAATAACACAGATGATTATACGCAGAAAGAGGTTGCAGAAAAGTTAGGAATTAGTCAGTCATATATTTCTAGAATTGAGAAAAAGGTTATTAAGAAGTTACAGAGTGTTATGGAAGTTAAGTGATGGACAAAAGATAATTTTTATTTTATACTAGTAGTATGAATAAAGATATGATGTTTTTTACAATTAATAAAGTTTTAAAAAGTGTCGTTGGTATTTTTATAAGTACCTTTTTTTCTATGTATTTTTTTACGTTAGTTAATTACGAGATTTTACCGATGGCGAAGTATTATATTATGATTTATATATTTTTGCCACTTAGTTTTTTTGTAATTAGAAAAGCAATTAAGAAGAATATTAAACTGCCTTATTATAGAATAGGAATTTCGATGATGGGAGTTTATTTGGGACTTATTTTGCTTTTAAAAGAGAAACTTAGTGATTATATTTTACTAGTTGGTGCTGTTTATGGAATAAGTGAAGGTCTTTATTATTATCCTTCTAATGTATTTGATGCGGAAAAAATTAAAGATGAAGATAGGGGTAAATATTTAGGTTTAATTAATACAGTTGGACAGGTGCTTTGGATAATTGTTCCGGTGCTTTTAGGGGCACTTTTAAGTAAGTTTGATTATGTTATGGTTGGTAAGTTTTGGATGCTTTTTATAATATTTATGTTTATTAATTCATTTTTTATGAGGGATGTTAAGTATAAAAATAATTCGTTTAATATTAAGAAATTTAAAGAAATGATTAAGAGTAATAAGAAACTTAAATTAATTCTTGGAAGCAGAGTACTAGAAGGTCTTACTTATTCAGCAAGTGTTTTAAATGTGGTTGTTAATTTGTATTCTATTATTTATTTGAAAGGGAATTTGTATTACGGGATTTTTAATGGTGTAATTGCAGCAGTGTGCTTAATTACAACTACTATTTATGCTTTTAAGAATAGTAAGAGAGATAAAGAGGTTTCAATAATAAGTGGAGTTTTAACGCTTTTAACACTTGGCTATTTGATTGTTAAGCCTAGTATATATTCTTTAGTGATATATTCTCTAGTTGATTATAGTTTTTTGGTTTATGTAGAACTAGAGTTTAGTAAGCTTACTGCCACTTATACTAATTCTGAAATGATTAAGGGAAAGTTTGAAGCAGAGTATCATTTTATATTGGAGTTATTTTTAAATATTGGTAGGATTATTGGTTATGTTGTACTGGTATTTATTGGTTTCTTTGGCGGAATAAGTTCATTTAAGATTATCTTAGTTTTAGGACTAGTTAGTTATTTGTGGCTTATTAGGAATTTGTTAAGAATTAATAAAACTGTATAAAAATATTTATTTTATCCCATAATTTCTCTAGGAGAGGATGTTATGTCTAAGTATAAGGTAGATATTCCAGGGATAGATACTAATAATTTGAAGGTACTAAGTAATAAAGAGATTATTGCTTTGTTTGAGAAGTTTAAAAGTGGGGATGAGTCTGTTAAAGATGAAATTGTTAATGGTAATTTAAAGTTAGTTCTTAGTATTATTAATAAATATAATAATGGTAAGTACGATATGAATGATTTATTTCAGGTTGGAGTTATTGGGTTAATTAAAGCTGTTAATAATTTTTCTTTGGATTATAATGTTATGTTTTCTACGTATGCGGTTCCTTTAATACTGGGAGAGGTTAAAAGGTTTATTAGAGATTCTTCTGTGGTTAGAATAAGTAGAGGAATTAGAGATAGTGCATACAAGGTTTTAAAGTATAAAGATGAGTATTTGAAGAAGCATGGGTGTGAGCCAAGTAATGATGTGATTTGTAAGGCTTTAGATATGGAATCTTATGAGCTTGCAAATTGTTTGGAGAGTTTAACGCCGTCTGTTAGTTTATTTGAGCCAATTTATAATGATGGTGGGGATACGATTTATTTGATGGATCAGCTTGCTGATAAGAGTAGTAAAACTAGCAGGGACGATGCGATAAGTATGGAAAGAGCATTTACTAAAATTAGTGATAGGGAGTCAATGGTTTTATATGCTAGATATATTTATGGAAAGACCCAGATGGAGATTGCTGATGATTTAGGAGTTTCACAAGCACAAGTTTCGAGGATTGAGAAAAATGCGATTAAAACTTTAAAAAGATATATGGAGTAAGAGTTTATCATATAATTTAGTGGTGATGTTTGTGCTAATGAGTGATATGCAAAATAAAGATATTATTAATACTAAGGATGGTTCTAAATTAGGTAGAATTGTTGATATAAATGTGTCTAGTGATGGAAAGATTAATTATTTTATTACTAGTGAAACTAAGATGCTTAGAAGAATGAATAGTGAGGAACATAAGATAGCTTTTGAGCAAATTAAAACGATTGGTAATGATGTTATACTTGTTGATTTGAATTAAAAATAGTATAATTTTGGTGGGTGAAGCAAATGAGTAAGAGGATATTAGGTTTTAGTTTAATTTGCTTTTTTGTTGATATAGTTAGTAAGATTTTTGTTAATAATGTAATTAGTTTAAATAAAAGTGTGGAAGTCATTAAGAGTTTTTTTTATTTAACGAATGTTCATAATAGTGGAGCGGCTTGGAGTATTTTAGATGGTAAAAGATTTTTGCTCATAGTTATTGGGGTTTTGGGATTGTATGTGGTTAGTAAGTTATGGGCAAGTTTTAAAAGTAATTTTAGAAATGATTTAGCGATTAGTTTACTTTATGGAGGAATTTGTGGTAATTTATTTGATAGAGTTGTTTATGGTTTTGTGCGAGACTTTTTAGATTTTAACATATTTGGATATAATTTTCCGGTTTTTAATTTGGCGGATAGTTTTATTTTTATTGGGGTTTGTTTATTAGTGTATGCAAGTTTTAAAGGAGAAGATTTAAGTGGAAGTAGTAGCAGAAAAGGTAGAAAGATTAGATAAGTATGTTTCTAGTTTGCTTGAGAATGTTAGCAGAAGTACCGTTCAAAAGATGATTGATGAAGAGTATATTTTTGTTAATGGGGAGCATAAGAAAGCTAATTATGTTTTAAAAGTAGGCGATGTAATTAAAGTGGTTGATGGTTTTGAGAAAGAGATGAATGTTGAAGCTCAAAATATTGATTTAAATATTGTTTATGAAGATGATGATTTGATTGTTATAAATAAAGCTAGTGGAATGGTAGTTCATCCTGGTAATGGAAATTATACTGATACTTTGGTTAATGCTTTAATGTATTATACTAGTAGTTTAAGTGAAAAGAATAGTTTTAGGCCAGGGATTGTTCATAGGCTTGATAAGGATACTAGTGGTTTAATGATTGTATGTAAGAATGATAAAGCACATGCACTTTTAGCTGAGGGTTTTAAGAATAAAACAATAAAAAGAGAGTATATAGCACTTGTATGGGGTGTAATTGGCGAAGATTCAGGTGTAATTGATGCACCGATTGGTAGAGATGAGAAAAATAGATTAAAGATGTGCGTTACTGATGTAAATGCTAAAAGGGCAGTTACTCATTTTAAAGTTTTAAAAAGATATTCTGATTTTACTTTGTTAAAACTGGCATTAGATACTGGTAGGACTCATCAAATTAGAGTTCATATGAAGTATATCGGGCATCCAGTTTATAATGATCCGGTTTATACTAATAAGGAGTGTACAGCTTTTGGACAGTTTTTACATTCAGCAACTTTAGATTTTGTTCAGCCCATAACAAAAGAACACTTACATTTTGAGTGCCCTTTACCTAAGGAGTTTGAAGATTTTATTAATCAGTTAGATAAGTAAATGGTTGTCATTAAGATAAATGCATAAAGACTCCAAACGTTATATAAAATTAGTAGATACCAGTTTTTAGTTAGTTTTTTGGTTTCTAGAGTTAGAAAGATACTTGATACTAAGGTAAATGTGACGTTTACTAGTGATAAGAATAAGTTATTAAAATAGAAGAAGAATAGGCTGTAAGTTTCTATTAAAATATAGTTTATGATTAGAATATAGAGGTAGTCTTTGGTTTGATTATCTTTTTTTATTATACTGTAAATCGTGATTGTGATTAAGATAAAGATGACTGGCCAGATGATAGAAAATAGAATTTTGGGTGGTGTGAATGCTGGAAGGTTTAGACTATTATAAAAGCCAGCATCAAATGGGAAGAATACGGAACTTAAAAACCATAGAGATAGAATTATTAGAAATACGATAATTTTCTTGAACATTTTTCCTCCTTTACTTAAATATGTATTTGTTATAAAATATATATGCAAGAGGTGAATTTATATGAGTGTTTTAGTTTCTAATAAAGATGAAATTATTATGCAATTAGTTCACTATTTTGTAACAGAAGAAAATTATGAACCGATATTAGTTAATGGGGTTAAGAATGAGATTTGGCTTGAGAATTTAGAGGCACCTTACAAAGTAGTGAGAATTAATTCAAATTATATACATAATGATGAACAGTATAAGTTTGATTTATTTAAAATAAAGAATATTACTAAACAAATAAAGAAGAAGACTTTTTCTTTAAAAGTAAAGACTTTAAATATATTGTTAGATGTTAATGAAGGGGTTAATACTTCTAAAGAAAAAAATATAGATGTTTATAAAGTAGACAGTATTAAAGATATTAGAAGAGATGATAGTTTGGCTGGATTATATCCAAAACTTAAGACTATGACTTTAAATAAAAATGATAATATAGATATGATTATTAATATTACTAATGATATTAATGAAAAGACTGAAAAGAATAATAAGTCTTATGAGAAGATTTTTAGTCCTAAGCAAAATTTTGTTGCTAATATTATGATTGTTATAAATGTGATTATTTTTGTGTTACTACATTTATTTCCTAATTTAATAGAGTATTTTATTTTGGATCCAGCAAGGGTTCTTAGTGGTAATTATTATTTACTTTTGACTAGTGTGTTCTCACATTATAGCGTGATTCATTTGGGACTTAATATGTATGCTTTATATATTATTGGTAATCAGGTTGAGACTTTTGTAGGGAAAGTGAAATTCTTGCTTATTTATTTAGTTAGTGGTTTATGTGGTTCTTTGCTTTCTTGTTTAATTACTAATAGTTATAGTTTAGGAGCTAGTGGAGCAATATTTGGGTTGATGGGCTGCTTGTTATATTTTGGGTATTATTATAGATTATATTTAGGCAGTGTACTTCTTTCTCAGATAGTTCCGTTAATAGTGATTAATTTAATTTTAGGGTTTACTTCTAAGAGTATTGATAATGCTGCACATATTGGTGGATTAGTTGGTGGATTATTTTTCTCTATGGCAATTGGTTTATCTGATAAAGATGATAAGAGTTCTAGATTTAATGGATTAATTACGTTTGTGATTTATATTGGATTTTTAATATATTTATTATTTATAAAATAAAAAAATGACTTGGATGTGAGTCATTTTTTTAAAATTTGCGATATAAACCAATGGCTTTACCTAAGATTGTGCAGGTAGGTAAGATTATTGGAGACATTGTGTCATTTTCCGGTTGTAATCTGATATGATCTTCTTCTTTATAAAATGTTTTTAGGGTAACTTCATTTTCTTCAGTCATAGCTACAACAATTTCTCCGTTTCTAGCTACTTTTTGTTTTTGAACTATGATGATATCGCCATCTAGGATACCAGCGTTAATCATACTTTCTCCAGATACTTTTAAAGTAAATATAGTTTCTTTTGCTGGGATAAGATTTGCTGGTAGAGTAAAAAATTCGTTTGGCTGTTCAATAGCTTCTATGGGAGTACCAGCGGTAATTTTACCAAGTAGAGGAACTTTAACTAGTTCTTCGTTTTTTGGCATGTATTCATTTTCACCAGTTACTTCGATAGTTCTAAATTTTGATTTAGTTTTACTAATTGCTCCTTTTAACTCTAGTTGTTTTAGATGAGTATGAACAGTAGCAGGACTAGATAGGCCAAGACCAGCGCATATTTCTCTTACTGATGGTGGGAAACCATACTTTACAATATATTTTTTAATAAATGTTAAAACTTCTTCTTGTTTTTTAGTTAAATTTTGATTCATATAATCAACTCCTAAAAAAATATTAACATAGTTTATCTGTAAAGTCAAACAATTGTTTATTTTTATCATTGACATTGTACAATTGTTCGTGATAATATATGTTTGTAACAAAAAAGAAAGAGGGTAGATAATATGTTATTGAAATTAAAAGAATATAGTGGGGTAGTTTTATTTTATTTGCTTCTCTTAATAGTGCTGGTATGTTTGTTTTATCGGAACAAACTTGCAGAACAATCTTTTAATACTTATAGTAATACGCAAATTTTAGTGACTAATTAAGTGTTTAGTGCTATAATCTTACTCATGGAGTGTGATGGTTATGCATTTACCTAACATGTTTGATGCGAAAATTAGAAATAAAAGTAAAGTTAATTATATATATGAATCAAGAGTTAAAAGTGATGTTTTTGAGGGAAAAAAATATTTTTTAAGAACTTATGGTTGTCAGATGAATGTTCATGATTCTGAAGAAATTTCAGCATTACTCGAAAATTTAGGTTATGAGAAAGTAGAAGACTATACTAAGGCTGATTTAATTATTATTAATACATGTGCGATAAGAGAGAATGCGCATGATAAAGTTTTTGGTTTCTTAGGAAGATGTAAGCATTTAAAGAAAACTAATAAAGATTTAATTTTAGGATTATGTGGATGTATGGCACAAGAGGAAAGTGTTGTTGATGAGATTAGAGAAAAACATCCATATATAGATATTATTTTTGGTACTCATAATATGAATGAATTACCTAAGATGCTATTGAATTTTTATGGCAAACAATTAATTGAAGTTTATAGTAAAGAGGGCGATGTAATAGAGTTTGGTAATCTATATAAAAGGGACTCTAAAGTTTCTGCTTGGGTAAATATTATGTATGGTTGTGATAAGTTTTGTACATACTGTATTGTTCCATATACTAGAGGAAAACAAAGGAGTAGAAAAAGTGAAGATATTATTAAAGAGGTTACTGAACTAAAAGAAGCTGGATATGAAGAGGTTACTTTACTTGGACAAAATGTTAATGCTTATGGTAAAGATTTAGATGATGAAATAGAGTTTTCTTCTTTATTAGAAAAAGTAAGCGATACGGGAATTTCTAGAATTAGATTTGTAACATCTCATCCTTGGGATTTTACTGATGATATGATTAAAGTAATTTCACAAAGAGATAATATTATGCCATATATTCATTTACCATTACAAAGTGGATCATCTAGAATTTTAAAATTAATGGGTAGAAGATATACTAAGGATGAGTATTTAACTTTATTTAATAAGATACGTGAAAGTGTTAAGGGTGCTAGTATAACTACTGATATAATTGTTGGTTTTCCTGGAGAGACAAGAGAAGATTTTGAAGAAACGTTAGATGTTGTTAATAAATGTAAGTTTGATGGAGCGTTTACTTTTATATTTTCGCCTAGAGAGGGAACGCCAGCTGCAAGTATGAAAGATGATATTACTCTAGAGGAGAAAGAAAAAAGATTACAAGAACTTAATACTTTAATTAATAAGTATTCTAAAGAAAGTAATGAGAAACTTTTAAATAAAACAGTACGGGTATTAGTTACTGGAGTTAGTGAAAAAGATGATAGCAAAGTTTGTGGTTATACGGAAAACATGAAACTAGTAAATGTTGAAGCTCCAAAGAGCGTTATTAATAAAATTATTAATGTAAAAATAACAGAGGCTAAGAGTTTTAGTTTAGATGGAGTTATGACTGAAGATTAATACTATTTAATCTTTTTTTTTATTTTCTTTTTTGGTATAATTGTTTTAGAATGAAAGGGATATGTTATGGAGCCAATTGTTTTAGGTAGATTAAAAAAACAAAAATCAAGTAAACCAGCTTTTGTAATAATTTGTTTTATATTGTTGCTTGGAACATGTTTTGGTTTACCGTACATAAAAGATTATATTAATAGTAAAAATGATTCTTTTGCAATCATGGTTAGAGAAATTCTTCAAAAAATTACTGGAAGTGATGATGAACCGGTTGATAATAATTTGCCAATGGGTGATTTACATATTTTAAATGCAAATACTAATATTTTATATGAAGGAGTTAATGTATCTAATGTTTTGTTAAGTGATAAGACAATTAGTTATAATGTATCATCAACTAGTGTTAGTAATTTAGATGAACATAAACTTTTTTTAGAGATTTATGGTATGAAAGATTTACTTACTAGAGTGAAGTTATCAGGCAAACTTAGTGCAGAAGCAACAACTGTTACTCATAAACTGTATAATTTAAATATTAATTCGGGTGAGAACTACTATGGAAAAATTGTTAGTTTAAAAGTGGATGATTATCCTGATTTTGAGTCTTCTGATAAAATGGTTTGTGAGTTTAATAATCAAAGTTATACTTATGAATTTAGTGCAGATAAATTAGTTAAAACTAGTTATGTTTATATTAATAATGATACTGCTAATATTGATGTGTATATGGAAAATTTTAATAAATATAAAGCAATTAGTGATAGTCTTGTAGCACTAGGATATACTAGTAAAACAGAAGAAAATGACTCAGGGTTTGTGTTTAGTAGCGAAATTACTTTAAGTGAAAATGTAAAAGAATCTTTAGGGGATAATTATGATTATAATTATTATTATTTAAATGCTCCACTTAAAGAGGTAGAGTATGAATTAATTACTAAAGGATTTGATTGTAAGTGAATGTAAAAATAAATGATTTTGACGGTCCTTTTGATTTGCTTTGGCATTTAATTAAAGCGAAGAAAATGGATATTTATGATATTAATATAGAACTTATTACTAAAGAATATTTGAATTATTTAAGTGAGCATCAAGATTTAACGATTGATGCTTCTAGTGAGTATTTGGTTATGGCTTCAGAACTTATTCATTTAAAGAGTAAAATGCTTTTAAATAAGAATGATGAGGAAGAAGAGGATATATACGAAATTAATAGTGAGGATGAGCTTAGAAGTAGATTGCTTGAATATGAAAAGATAAAGGGGTTAGCTGATAATTTTAGAGAGCTTGAAGAAAAAAGAAAAGAGGTATTTACTAAGATACCATCTAGTTTAAAAGAGTATGCTGATGAAAATACAAATGTTTCTTATGGAGTTTCTTTGGATGATTTATTATCGGCGTTTGAAGCTTTTTTAGCAAGAAAAAAATTAGAGGAGCCAGTTAGTGCGGCAGTTACGAAAAGGGAACTTAGTGTAGAAGTTTGCACAAGAAATATAAAGAAGTTTTTGCATGGCAGGGGTAAGGTTAGCTTTTTTGAACTTTTTGAAACTAATTACAAACCACAGATTATTGTGACATTTTTAAGTGTTTTAAATTTAGTAAAAGATAGAGAAATATTAATTTCACAAGATAGAAATTTTGGAGAGATTTTTATAGAGGAAAGCAGGGGTGTAAATGAATAAGTTAGGCGTTTTAGAGGGACTTTTATTTGTTGTTGGTGATGAGGGAATAACGCTTGAAGCAATTATGGATATAATGAAAGTTAGTGAGACTGAAGCTAAAAGTTTGCTTAATGAGTTAAAAAAGAGGTACGATTCACCAGAACATGGTCTTAGAATCAGTTATTTGGCAGATGCTTTTAAGCTAACAACAAAAAAGGAACATAAAGAGTATTATCAAAAGGTGATAAGTAATCCTGAAAGTAATGAACTTGGTAATGCAGCTTTAGAAACTCTTGCAATAATAGCTTATAATGGACCAATAACTAGGTTAGAGATTGATGAGCTTAGGGGAGTTTCTACTTCATATACTTTAAGAAAGTTGCTTGCTAAAGATTTGGTAAAGGTTTGCGGGAAGAGTGATTTACCTGGGCGACCTAATTTGTATGGCGTTACGAAGAACTTTTTAGATTTTTTTGGTTTAGGTAGAATAGAGGATTTACCTAAGGTAACTGAGAGTATAAGTCAAAAAATAGAGGATGAAGATTTGTATATGACAATGTATAAAGAGGATAAAAATGATAAGTAAAGATATTGTTAATTTTGAAGATGATTATAATAAGTATAATACTGATGTTAATAATGCTGGTAGTAAGGAAGAGATGGAAAAAGTTTTTAAAGCTTTTAAAGAGGTTATTAAGACTTATGTTTCTTCGGCTAATGATTATTTAAAAAAAATATATGTAGAGGTTCCTAGTCCTTATGTTGTTACGGAAGGGTATAATGGTTTGATGGATAAAGGAACTGAAATGCACTATAAAAATAAGCAGGAATTTTATAGTGAGTTAGATAATTTATTATTAAAAAAGGAACTTAGTGAGGAAGATAAAAAATTAGTTTCATTTGCAGTATATATTTTAAAATTTTATTATCAGGATATTCATTAAAAAAACAGCCACTTTGTGCTGTTATTTTTATTTGGCTGCCCAGATAGGATTCGAACCTATGAAATGTTAGGGTCAGAGCCTAATGCCTTACCGCTTGGCTACTGGGCAATAAATAAATTAACAATTATATTTTATCACTTTATTTTAAATGAAACAATCTAATTTTTTTTACTTTTGATGTTTTGTAGTTCAAAACGATATTTTTGTTTTATATTTGGATATTTTTGTTGATCAACTTCACTTAAAAATGAATCTAGTGGTCTAATCCAAAGAGGTGAGTTTTCATATAATCCACGGTATATAACATACTTTTTTTCATCTTCAGTATTAGTACCAATATCTAATACGATGTAGTAGTCGCCTTTAAAATGCTTGTAGATTCCATTTATTTTTATTTCATTCAATTTTATCACCTTGATATTATTTTACTTTAAAAGTGAAAGAAAGGGAACACTTTTTTTTTATATATTTAATTTTTTTGCTATAATGCTAATGGATACATTTGAAATATATCAGATGCTTTTCCTTTCTTTTTATTAAATAATAAAGGAAAGGTAGTGGTATTTATGACAAAAAGAGAGTGTTCTCTATTTATTATAATATTACTCCTATTCTTATTTGTAATTATTTTACTTCTAAAATAGCAAAAGCATCTGATTTCACAGCTTTGTGATTTCAGATGCTATATTCATTAAAATGTATCATTTTTATTTTATGTAAATTTTCTTTGCGTATTCTTAGTTGTATATAACCGATTTTTAAGTATTGTTTTTTTATAATTTGGTGCTTGCGGAGGGAATCGAACCCTCATGGTCGTAAAACCGCAGCATTTTGAGTGCTGTGCGTCTACCTATTCCGCCACGCAAGCAAATAAATTACATTAATTATTATACAGTAATATATTAAAAAAAACAATATGTAATTTAAGTGTATATTGCCCTGTAAATATGTTTGTAAATTCAAAAATTTATATTTAATTAATGTATCCCTTATATTATCTAGACAAAATGTTTTTTTTAGCAAAAATTAATCAAAATTTAAAAAACAAAATTTCAAAAAAGTAAAAAAATAGCAAAAAAAACATTGTAATATTTTTGCATAAATGTTACTATTGTTTTAGCGTTAAGATAGAGGTGGTAGTAATGCATAATGAAGTTCTTGAAAATCTTGTAGTTGTAAAAAGAAGCGGGCAAAGAGTTTCATTTAATGCCTCTAAAATAGCCGTAGCAATTAAGAAAGCGTTTGATAGTCTTCAAGTATATGATGAGAAAAAAGTATATAAAGTATTTGAAAAAGTATTATCTTATATTAATGAAAACTATAAAGATAGAAAAACTATTAATGTAGAAGATATTCAGGATATTATTGAAAATATTTTAAAGAATGAAAAATGTTATGATGTTTATAATTCTTTTAAAGATTATAGACATAAAAGATCTTTGTCAAGAAAAATATTTACAGAAAAACAACAGCATAAATTTTTAAAAGCAGTGGAAAATATAAGTGATAGTAGTATTATTAAACAAGGTTGTAAAAATAGTGATGTGATAGAGTCTTTAAATGAAATGATTTCATCAGAATATACCAAAGCTTATGTTCTTGATAATAAAATGAATAGAGCTAGTGATGATGGAAATATTTATATTAATAATTTATATTTTCCTTTTGGTAAAATATCTAAAATAAGTTTGAAACTAGTTTGTGAAGATAATATTATTACTTTATTAAATAATTATACACAGTTACAAAATGATGTTTATGGAGAGATTTCAATATGTGATTTTGATGAAACGTTAGAAAAGTATTTCATTAATATTTATAAAAATAATTTGAGTATTCGTATTAGTAAATATTTAGAACTTTTTGGTATTTGGAATTTTATAGATAAAGATTCTATAACTTTAAAGATTAGCAAGATAGAAGAAATTGTATCAGCTGATTATTTTAAAGATTTTATTAAAAATGATTTTATTGAAAGAATAATAAATTTTAGTTTAAATGATAGTCTTGCATATTTAAAAGAATTAGTTGCTAATAAAATATTACAGTTTTTTGATTTGCTTGAAGCAAATACTCATAAAAATAATTGTGTTTCAATAAGTTTTGGAAAAGCTTCTAGTAAGATGGGAAATATTATTAATTTAGAAATTTTAGAAGTTTTAAAAAAGAAGAGATATTTAAATATTAAGTTTATATTTAAGAATATAAGTAATGTGAGTATTAATGATTTACTAGATGTCCTTGATACTAATAAATCATTATATCTAAATAATAGTGATTTTACCTATTTTACTGATGGACTTAAGATGTCTGATGATAAATATAGAAATATGATATTATCTGATACGACAGTAAATTTGGCAAGGTTGGGTCTTAAATATCAAAATAAAAATAGAAATGATTTTTTCTTAGAGTTAGATGCCAATATGGAACTTGTTAAAAATGAATTATTGCTAGCTTTTGAAACTCTTGGTAATAAAACTAAAAGCGAATTTAATCAGTTATTTAATTTTGAACAGTTTGAAGATAATAAATTAGATGATAATCAGCGTATTAGAAAAATTATTAAGTTTGGTAATTTAGTAATTAGTGTTGCTGGAATAAATGAATGCGTTAGTGTTTTGGAAACTGATGAAAATAAGAAAATGTCTTTGTATAAAAGGATTATTAAACATCTAAATGAGCTGTGTGCAAACTTTAGTGAAGAAAATAAACTTAATTTTGTTTTATCTGAGCAATCTAATGTGATTCCAAGAAAGGAACTTATAGAAATAGATAAAGTTATTTATGGTAATTTAAAAGGAGTAACTAGTAAGAAATTTTATGATATTGCTGATTTAAAATATTTTGATATTAATGAATTAAAGGAAATACAAAAAAGTTATACTGGTGGCAAGTTAATATCTATTTTAGTTAATAAGAGAAATATTAATGATGTAGTTAAAAATATTAAAGATTTGAATATAGATTTTGTTAGACTAGAGGTAAACAGCCATGAAGATTAGTGGGTTTAATAAATTAACACTTTTAGATTATCCAAAGAAAATGGCAGCAATTATTTTTACTGCTGGATGTAATTACAAGTGTGGTTATTGTCAAAATTCTAGTTTGATTAAAGGGGCTGAAGAAAATTTTTCAGAAAGTGAAATTTTAAATTATTTAGATGGCAGAAAAAAGTTGCTTGATGGAGTTGTAATAAGTGGTGGAGAGCCAACTATTCAAAAGGATCTAGTATCTTTTATAAAAAAAATAAAAGAGATAGGGTTATTAGTTAAGCTTGATACTAATGGAACTAATCCAAGAGTTATTAAAGAACTTATGGATCATCATCTAATAGATTATATTGCGATGGATGTGAAGATGAGTTTTGATAAATATGAAATTGTCACGGGGGTTAAAGCAAATAATAATATTTTAGAAAGTATTGATATTATTAAGAACTCTAAAATAGAGCATGAGTTTAGAACTACAATTATTAAGAATTATCATAAATTTGATGATATTTATAAGATAGCAAATTTTATTGGTAAAGATGAAAATTATTATTTGCAAAATTTTGAAATGAGTGAAGGAGTTTTAGATAAATCTTTAATGGGATTTTCTAAAGATGAACTAAAAGAGTTTCAAAATAAATTAAAGGTGGAATTTCCTAACTTAAGAGTTAGAGGAATATAGATTTTATGCAAAAATGAGGAGGAAGAAAAGATGTATAAAGTTAGAAAAAGAGATGGAAAGATAGTTCCATTTGAACTACAAAAAATTACTGAGGCAATTAAGAAAGCGTTTGAAGCTGAAGAGACTAATTATGATGATAATGTTATTGATTTTTTGGGGCTTAAAGTTACAGCAGATTTTAATGATAAAATTAAAAATAATATTATTGATATAGAAGATATTCAAGATAGCGTAGAGTCTGTTTTATCAAAAGCTGGTTATGCAGATGTAGCTAAAGCTTATATTTTGTATCGTAAACTTCATGAAAAACAAAGAGCAATAGAAAATACAATGTTAGATTATAAAGATGTTGTTAATAGTTATATTAATGTTACTGATTGGCGTGTGAAGGAAAATTCAACGGTAACTTATTCAGTTGGTGGTCTTATTTTAAGTAATTCAGGAAGTATAACTGCTAATTACTGGCTTAGTGAGGTTTATGATAAAGAGATAGCTGATGCTCATCGTAATTGTGATATTCATATTCATGATTTATCTATGCTTACGGGCTATTGTGCTGGTTGGAGTTTAAAACAGTTAATTCAAGAAGGTCTTGGTGGAGTTCCAGGAAAGATTACAAGTAGTCCTGCTAAGCATTTAAGTACCTTATGTAATCAAATGGTTAATTTCTTAGGAATTATGCAAAATGAATGGGCTGGAGCACAAGCTTTCTCATCTTTTGATACATATTTAGCACCTTTTGTTAAAATTGATAATTTAACTCAAAAAGAGGTTAAACAAGCTATTCAGTCATTTGTTTATGGAGTAAATACACCATCAAGATGGGGAACACAAGCACCATTTACAAATATTACATTAGACTGGACAGTTCCAAATGATTTAGCTGAGTTAAATGCTATTGTAGGCGGCAAAGAACAAGATTTTAAATATAAAGATTGTCAAAAAGAAATGGATATGGTTAATAAAGCATTTATTGAAATTATGATTGAGGGAGATGCTAATGGTAGAGGATTCCAATATCCGATTCCAACATATTCAATTACTAAAGATTTTGATTGGTCAGAGACAGAAAATAATAAAATGTTATTTGAGATGACTGCTAAGTATGGTACTCCTTATTTTTCAAATTATATTAATAGTGATATGGAACCTTCTGATGTTAGAAGTATGTGTTGTAGATTAAGACTTGATTTAAGAGAGTTACGTAAGAAAAGTGGTGGTTTCTTTGGTAGTGGAGAATCTACTGGATCTATTGGTGTTGTTACAATAAATATTCCAAGAATAGCTTATTTAAGTACTGATGAGAAGGATTTTTATAATAGATTAGAGAAGATGATGAATTTATCTGCTAGATCATTAAAAATTAAGAGAAATGTAATTACTAAGTTATTAAATGAAGGATTATATCCTTATACTAAGAGATATTTGGGAACTTTTGAAAATCATTTTTCTACTATTGGCTTAGTTGGTATGAATGAAGCATGCTTAAATGCTAATTGGATTAAAGAAGATTTAACTCATGAGAAAGCACAAAAGTTTACAAAAGATGTTTTGAATTTCATGCGTGAGAAGTTATCTGATTATCAAGAAGAGTATGGAGATTTATATAATTTAGAAGCTACTCCTGCTGAGTCTACCTCTTATCGTTTAGCTAAAAAAGATAAAGTATTATACCCAAATATTATTACGGCTTCTGATGATGAAACTCCATATTATACTAATTCTAGTCACTTACCTGTTGGTTATACTGAAGATATTTTTACAGCTTTAGATATTCAAGATGAATTACAAACATTATATACATCTGGAACAGTATTCCATGCATTCTTAGGTGAAAGATTAGAAGATTGGCAGGCTGCTGCTAGTTTAGTTAGAAAAATAGCTGAAAATTATAAGTTACCTTATTACACACTTTCACCAACTTATTCTGTTTGCAAGAATCATGGTTATATTTTAGGTGAGGCATGGACTTGTCCTGATTGTGGTCAAGAAACTGAGGTTTATAGCCGTATTACTGGTTATTATCGTCCTGTTAAGAACTGGAATGATGGTAAAGCTAAAGAGTATAAGATGCGTAAGGTTTATGATTTAAATCATTCATGTATGCATAAAGAACATAAAGAGTGTAAGGATGAGATATTATTATTTGGTACTAAGACATGCCCTAACTGTAAGGTAGCTAAGACTTTACTAGATAAAGCTAAAGTTAAGTATAGATATGTTGATGCTGAAGAGGATGTTAATCTTACTAAAGAACTTATGGTAAAACAAGCTCCAACACTTGTAATAATTAAAGATGGTGTTAAAGAAAATATTAATAATTTATCAAATATTAAAAAGTATATTGAGGATTTAAAGAAATAATGTATGATTTAATAATAATTGGTGCTGGGCCAGCAGGTTTAACTGCTGGCATTTATGCCAGACGATTTAATTTAAAAACTTTAATTATTGAAAAGGAGTCTATTGGTGGGCAAATAGCTTCAGCGCCACTTGTAGAAAATTATCCAGGTTTTAATAAAATAAGTGGTGCAGAGCTTGCTAATAATTTTTATGAACAATATATAGATTTAGGTGGCGATTTAGAAATTGCTGAGGTTTTAAAAATAGATACGGGAAAAGAAAAAACAGTGGTTACTGATAGTGGAGATTTTACTGCTAAAAGCATTATAATAGCTACTGGTGCTAAGTATCGTCATTTAGGTATAGATAGAGAAGATGAATTACTTGGAAAAGGTATTCATTTTTGTGCAACGTGTGATGGCTCTTTTTATAAAGATAAAACGGTGGCAGTAATTGGCGGGGCTAATACTGCGGTTAGTAGTGCTTTATATTTATCAGCTATTTGTAAAAAGGTTTATTTAATATATCGTAAAGATAAACTTAGATGTGAAAGCAGCTTAATTAAGGATCTTAGTGAGAGAAAAAATATTGAGGTTTTATATAATTCAGTTGTGGAATCTTTAGTTGGTGAAGAACTTAACAAGATTATTATAAATAGTGATGGAATTAAAAAAGAACTTGAGGTTTCAGGAGTATTTGTTTCTATTGGGCATGATGCTAGTACGAATTTGGTTAAAGATGTTTTAGATCTTGATGATGGTGGATATATAATAAGTTCTACTTGTAATACAAAACTTGATGGAGTTTTTGTGGCTGGTGATTGTCGTAGTAAAAAGATTAGACAGTTAACTACGGCGGTAAGTGATGGAACGGTAGCGGCAATGGCAGCAATAGATTATTTAAAGGGTGATATGAAATGAGAAGAAGAGGTTTTGAAATAGCTAAAGGATGGGAAAATAAAAATATTAATTTGCCAGTTAGAAAGACAAAATTCTCAGTTGGTTATGATATAGAGGCTGCTGAAGATGTGGTAATTCATCCATTTAAATTAGGTGATAAACCAGTTTTAGTACCAACAGGATTAAAAGCATATTGTCAGCCAGATGAGTGGTATATGCTAGCTAATAGAAGTTCTAATCCTTTTAAAAGAGGCCTTGTACTTGCTAATGGAATAGGGTTAATAGATTGTGATTATTATGGAAATCCTGATAATGATGGTCACATGATGTTTGCTTATTATAACTTTTTTGATCAAGATGTTTTGATTAAAAAGGGAGATGTTGTTGGTCAAGCAGTATTTTTAAAATATTTAATTACCGATGATGATTTAGCAGAAGGTGTTAGACAAGGTGGATTTGGTTCTACTAATAAATAAAAAAATTGGTTTTTTTAATCCAATTTTTTTATGCAAAATTCCCATAATGTTTTTGGTTTTTCGTATCTATCCATGTGTTTTTCTTCTAAGAATATTATTTTAAAATTTGCAAATAATTCTTGAAAATCATCTTGTATGAAAAATTTTTTATATATTTTGCCGTCATAATAGAAGTTTTCTTCTAAAGTTTGAGCATCTGTGGGTATGTGATATTTGTCATTAGCTGAGTTAACTCTACCAATTAAGTAGCCACCTGGAGCTAGAACTCTTTTTATTTCATTTATTATTTCTTTGGTTTGTTCTTTATTAAAATAGTGAAGTGATAAATCAGCAATGATTACATTTACTTCATTATCATTAAATGGTAAGCGTTTAGTTATGTCTATATTCATGTTTTTTAAATTAGGATGCTCTTTATTTTAGATATAAATGACTTCTTTAAATCGGTTGCTATAATGTTTTGGTATCCTTTGTTAAGTAAGTAGATACTTGTGTATGCTCTACCACAACCTAGCTCTAATATTTTACCTTTTTTATTTAATAAACTAGTGTATTTTTTAAACCATTTGATGTATATTGTAAGTGGATATTATCCAAATATTTATCTAAATTTTCCATATTTTCACCAATTTTATTTTATCAAAGAAATATTTATTGTTTAATCATAGTTTAAAGTTTTTGATATAAAGTTCTACTTTTTTAATAATTGTGACATTCTAATATTTGTCAAGTATAAATTTTTGTGATATAGTAATACACGATGA
>OIYV01000264.1_pt1 | contig 34106 bp, 50 predicted proteins | sample 1588251 | NCBI WGS metagenome assembly OIYV01 (sample SAMN03283282) | human gut metagenome | biome: human-associated habitat; material: feces | host: Homo sapiens | place: Peru | collected 2012
AAGCCGTGTATACCTATTTTCTCAACGGGTTCGACTCCCGTACCCTGCTCCAAAACCAGAAACCGCCTGACTACAACGATCAGGCGGTTTCTCTTTATTTGCAAGGGCTTCAGCCGCTTCGAAAGTCCGAGTTGCACCGAAATTAGTACGAGAATCCGGACAATAAATAGGCTTCAAAAGACGCATAATGACAACGGAATGACAACGCGCTGGCGGCACGATTCGTGTCACTTCACCAGCTCCCACGTGCCGTGCGTTCCTGCGCTGTTCATGATCTTCACCAGCAGCTCGCCGGGGGTCATAGGCTCCTCCGGTTCCACCGGCTCCGGCTTCTCCGGCTCCACGTAGGGGATCCCGAAATACTCGCACAGCCCCTTTGCCGCGCTCTCGGCGATCTCCGCCATGTGGGTGTGGAACCACGTAGCATCCTCCAGATTGTCATGGAACACGTGCTCCTCGTAGAAGCTCACTGCCTTCGGCACCCGCAGCTCGTACCACTTCGTGCTGGCGTTCAGCGTCACCGTGCCGGGGTAGATCTGCCTACGGTGCTTCACCATGATCTCCCCCAGCTTCTTGCCCTCTTTGGAGTACGTGTAGTACATGGGGCGGCAGCCCTTGGCGTTGCCCGCCGCGCTGGCGTTGGTGTGGCTCACGTAGTGCACGTCCGCGCCCCACGCGTCGCTCTCCCGGACGTTCTGCCTCATAATGGCGTCGCCGTTGTCGCCGTTCATGGGGGTGCGGCGATAGCCCCGCTTGGTGGCAATGCCGCAGCGGTTCAGGATGGGTTCCAGAATGTCGATATACTCGTTATTTTCAAGTGCCTCATAGCACTGTTTCCCGTCCGGCCGGGGATATACACAGGGATTAGCCCTGTGCATAGCCGGGGACAGGTACACCTTCGGCGCGGCCATTACTCCGCCTCCTCGGGGCGGGTGGAATATTTCAGCTGCTTCCCGATCTGGTCTGCGCCGGTGGCGGCAAGACCGCTTACAATGCCCACCGCTGCGGCGGTGATGTAGTCGTGGGCGGGGTAGTCGGGGATGATATACATACCCGCGATGCCCAGCACCAGACCGCACACGCCCATGATGACGGGGATCCACTTGTTGTCCAGACCGCTGGCTTTAATCGCCATGCCGATCAGGTAGCAGATGACGGTGATTGCCGCCACGCTCACGATACCCAAAGTTGCAAAATCCATAATGCTTCCTTTCCGGCTTTACGCCTATCACTTATTGTTTTCCAGATCGGCGATTCGATGATTGATCACCTTGATCTGCTCCTCCACCACCGGCATACGGCGGGCGAAATTGTTGTGCTCCCGAACCTCCCGTGTCAGCTCGTCCAGCCGCTCTTTCGTCACCGCCTGCGTCTTCCCGTTCGCCACCAGCACCCCCGCGAACGTCATCGCCCCCGTAATGATTGCCACGATGATTGCCTCCGTCATACTGCCTCCCATCCCGCATCGTCCCACGATGCCGTCACGCCGCTCTCTCCCGTCCACACCTTCGTCACCCCCTCGTGGGTGTAATACCCGTTGGGGATCAGCTTCGCCGTCGCTGTCCACGGGAGGGGATTGTCCGCCGTGCCCACGGGGTTTGCCTGCTTCTCATACTCCCGCCGCACCACCACGCTGTTGACCGCATAGACGCGCCAGTCGTAGCCCAGCTTGTCGCTCTGCTCCAGCGACACCGTGATTCCGCCTGCCGCGTCCACCGTGTCCACGATCTTCTGGTTCTCGTCTATCTTGACCTTCAGGGCTTTCGCCTGCTCTAAGATGTCCGTCCTCATATCAGCCCTCCGTTTCGATGCCAAGGATTTTCAGCGCGGCTTTGTACTGCACCGCCTCCGCCTGCGTCTGCTCTAACTGCGACGGCTCCGGCTTGGGCAGGTTTGCCACGTCCTCCGCGATCTCCGCCTCGCTCCGCAGCACGCACGCCCCGCCCTCGAACTTGTAGCGTGGGACGCCCTGATGGGTGTACAGTCCGCCGTCGAGGTAGTGGCTCTGCGCCAGCGAATATCTATCGCCGTAGCCCTCATCAATCAGCACCCAACCCGTCAGGTCGCTGGGCAAGCTGTACTCGCCCTCGATTCTCGCGATGCGCTCTTTTTCGTCCAGCAAGATGTAAACTCTGCTCTTGGGCATTTTGAAGTCCATATTGTCACCTCCTATAAGTCTGCGGAAGCTTCGAAATTCGTTATGGAGACAGGTTGTGTGGTTTGCTTTTGCAAATGCACCCCGCCAGGAGAAACGTTTATTGTTAAGTCGTCCACATTATCACCAGCAATACCAGAGATTACCGGCGTAGTACGCATAGTTACGGGGAATTGGATGTCCGCCATGCTCCATCCGCCAACAACAGATTGGAAATACTGAACAAGATACGGCCACCGATAGTAGTACCTCTGGCACTCCGCCAGCTGATCGCCGAACTTCGGGATCTCGTTCTGCACCCACACGCCGTTCTCCTGATGTGCCAGCGTCTGCTGGGAGCCAAGCTCCAGCTTGGTGGCGACAATATTCTCTTGCGTCACTGTCGCCCCGGAAAAGTAAAACAACGCTTCCAAGCAGTTGTTTTCAGACACACGAAACCCTGCATAAAGACCTTCCTTTAAGGTTACAAGGGTTGCATCGGTGGTTGGGACCGCAGAAGTAACAAACAAAGTCCCATTTTTTAATAACACCGACATCACAACAGGCGACCCTGTGTTTTTAACTTCGGTTTTTTCGCTGATGGTGCCGCCGCTGCCTTGTTTTGTGTTACTAATCGTTATGCAGCCGTCCGAAATAGTCAGATTAAGCCCAGAAGACAATATTTGCCACCTATCGATCCCGTACCTAACTCCCGTATAGCTCGTCTGCCTCCGCTGATTGACAGGATTCCCAAGGTACCAGTTGTCCAGCAGGTTGGGGTTAAAGGGAAACGCCTTGGTAGCGATCACGCTGCCGCTGATGGAAATGTTCTCCCCGGCGGTGTATGGTGCAGGCGCGTTGATGTTGTCCCGTGCCTGCTGCTTCTGCGCGTCGGTCAGGGATTGGGGGGCACCGTAGCTGACGAATTCGCCGCCGGCAATGGTCTGCGCCTGATCCTTGTAATACTTGGCGTTGTTGTGATAGGTGGGGTCTGTGGAGGGGACGTCCGTCCCGTTACGCTGACCAACAGCCCATGCCTCCGCATCCTCGGCGGAATCCTCCGCCGCACCTTTGGCAGTCTCCGCGCCTGTGCGGGCAGTCTCCGCGCCGGCCTGCGCTGCTTGGGCGGCAGCCTTAGCCGATTCGGCTGCGGACTGGGCTGCCTGTGCGCCGGTCTGTGCCGTCTCTGCGCCCTCCCTGGCTGTCTGGGCGGCGGCGGCGGACTGCTCGGCTGCGGTCTGCGCCGTCTCCGCCTTTGTCTGCGCCGCCTCGGATTTCGTCTGAGCGGCAACGGCAGCCGTCTTTGCGGATTCCGCAGCGGTCTTGGCATTCACGGCGTCGTCGCGGGCAGTCTCCGCCCCCTGCTGGGCGGCATAGGCTGCTGCCTGCGCCGCCTCCGCTCTGGCTGCTGCCTCCACCGCCTTGCTGATGTCGGCGGCGATGATGTTGAAATAATCGCTGCTGATGATCTCGGCATCCGGGTAGACGCTGGGCGCGACCTCCACGGCGAAGCGGAACGTTGCCAGCTTCTCCGCCGCCTTGCCGGTGGCGGTGCCGTAGATGTCCACCTGTGCCTGCACCACGCCCGCCACGGCCAGCATCTGGGTGGCGACGGGGGCGGTGACGGTGTTGCCGGAGACGGTGACCTGCGCGCCGGATTCCGTCGTGTCATAGAGACCTCCGGTGCCGTCCGGCTTCCGGAAGCGGATCATGACCGCAGAGGCGGCGGGGATGGTGTAGGGCTGCGCGCCGTCCCACAGCATCGCCACGACGGTGCGGGTGTTGGAGTCGCCCTGTACCATGTGCAGGCGAGGCGGGATCCCATCCGAGGACAGGTTAAGGGTCAGTTCCTGGTTGATGTTCATGGCATATCCTCCTCCGTCTTGATTCCGAGAATGTCCAGCGCGGCTTTGTACTCCGCCGCCACCGCCGTAGCGGCAGCGTCGGCATAGGGACGCCGGAGAGCTACGCGGATCGTGTCGTTGTCCACAGACGCCCGCTGCAGGGAGACGAGGACGGTGAAGCCCTCGCGGACTACGGTCTCCGAAGAATTGACGAACTTGATGGCGGACGTCTTTTCCGCGTCGCTGAAGATCTGCGCCAGCTCGGACAGGCTGCTGCCCGGAATGTCGATGTACTGGACGCCCAGGCTCTCGGCGTAGCCGAAGAAGTCGCAGGGCAGCGTCGTCTCGTCCGCCATGGTGATCGTCGGTCTGTCTTTGTCCATGGGAACCTCCTTTAGTTCGCCCCCAACACGTAGGTTGGCAGGCTGCTCTTGTTGTGCAGCGTCAGCGGGCTGCTGAAGTTCTGGAACCTGAACTGTGTCCGCACACGGAACACATCAGCCGTCAGGTCGGTGGCGAAGCCGGTGCCCGTCAGAATGCTGTTGGCGGTGATGCCCTCGGCGATAAGGTTCTGCAGGGAGGTCGTGCACTCCGCTTTGCCCACCGCGCCGTACTGGATCTTCGGGTTTGTCACCGCGCCGCTGCCGATCTTGTCCACGGTGACCGCCGCATCCGCCAGATATGCGCCCTTCAGTGCGCCGGAATTGATGTTGTCCGCGTTCAGATTCGTGACGTTGATCTGGTCGGCGTCGATGGTGCCGCCCACTATCTTGTCAGCGGAGAAGGTGCCGTCCACGTTGGCGGCGTTGACGTGCAGGCTCTCGGCGTTGATCTGGTTCGCCTGCAGCACACCGTCCACATTGGCGGCGTATACGTGCAGGCCGTCGGCAGTGACGAACTTGCCCACGATGGAGCCATCCTGCGTGATGGCGGTCTCATAGGGGCCGCTGACTCCGTTCTTCGAGAAGCCTAGGCCGCCGAGATTCCAACGCCAGACGTTTTTGGCGGTAGACATCTCCGGGGAATCCATGATCAGAAGCTCCGTCGCCTGTCCGCTGTCGTTGCGCTTGAAGACTACGTAGCCGCCCCCGGTGCCGGTGATCCAGCCGGTGGCGTTTAGGATCGCCTTCTGCATCGCCTGCGTGGTGGGCATGGCGTCAAGATCCTGCGCCTGCGCCGCGATGGTGTCGGCGATGTTGGCGCGGATGTCGCCCACGTCCACGCCCTTGTAGCGGTCACGCAGGACGTCGAAGGTCGTTCGTATCACCTTCGCCCGGGCGGTAACGCCCATGGAGGAGAAAACGACGGAGACGGTGTCGCAGAGATCAACACGCTCGCCGTCCAGCTGGGTGAAGGACAGGCTCAAGGACACGCGGGGCACGCCCAGCTTGTTGTCGGTGATGTAATACTGCGCGGCCGTCCGCAGCCTGTCCACGGAGGGTGCGTCGTCAAACGAGGACGACAGATCCAGCGGCAGGATCCGCGTGAAGTCAAATGTGCCCGGAACGGACACCGTCTTTTCCGGCAGCTCTACGGTCGCCTCCCCACTCGTCCAGTAGGGGTAGACAGCGGTATAGACCGCCGCGCAGCTGGCTTCCTGTTCCAAGGACGTCAGATCCTTGCCGTAGCGGATCGTCACGCCGCGATCTGCCCCGCGCTTCGCCCAGAGCCGGACGGTGAAGCGGTCGAACTCGTACTCGCCGCCGTAGACATCCAGTATGCTGCCGCGGACGCCGCCCAGAAGTGAACGGACGGAGAGCGGCAGCGTGCTGGAGATGCCCTGCGTCCCCGTCTTGTCCGTCCAGTAGGTGAAGCCGCTGTCAGACGGGAGTGCGCTGGCGTTGATGGCAGCGAACGCCCCGGTAATGCCCTGCGCCGCGAAAGGCGGCATGGCAACGCCGGAGAGGTCATAGCTGATGTGCTGGGCGTAGACGGTCACCAGCCCGCCCATGGGCCGAGTGATGCGGTATACACGGAACGGCTGCGCCGCTGCGTCCGGACGCGATCTTGCGAGGACGACAGAGCGGTAGGTGATGTCGGCGTAGTGGATGCCGGCAACCGGATATTGTAGCTCCAGCTCGAAGCTGCCGTTCCGCTCCTCCGTCACGATGCAGGACGCTGCGTCAGACAGGACGCCCACGCCGTTATCGGCAAATGCCCGCTCTGTGGGGCTATAAAGGATAGGGTTCACAGCGTCCACCACCTCGGCTTAATCGTCACGGCGGTGATGCCGCCGCTCCAGCTGACGGGGGTCTCCCCTGCCGCCAGCTCCGGGAACTCCGGCGCGAGAATGGTCGCGTTGCGATTCGCGCCCTGCGCGCCGTAGGCATTCTGCGCCTCGCAGTCCAGCACCACGTAACCGTCCGGGAGGCTCTTGATCTCCACGGTGCGGTCTCCCACCGTCAGAGTGCCGGAGCCAGACCCGGTGACGGTGATCAGCGGCTTCGCTGCAAACGCCGTGGGATTCAGCAAGCTCTGACCGCTGAGCAGGCGGGATTCTATCTCGCCGGAGCGCAGCCAACGCTGCGGTTGGCAGCTGAACTCGATGGTCGCCCGCCCGAAGCGGTGCATGATGCTCTCCACGTCCAGCGGTCCCACGAAGTAGGCGTTCCGGAACGCCTCAAGGTCGTAGCTGTCCTCCAGACGCTGGTAGCCCTTCGGGGCGCAGAGCCACTGCGCCACCTCGCGCATGGCGCGGGGCAGGCGGATGCGCTCCGCGCTGATGTAGACCTCGTATTGCTGGACGTAGTTCTCGTAGGCGTCCTGGGGGAAGATCAGGTCGCCGCTGCGCCCAGGGACGGACTGCACGTCCAGCTTCCGCGCCGCCAGCGGCATGGAGGGATAGCGTTCGACGATGACGTGAACGTCATCGGAGGATTTGCCAGCCCAGAAGATCACGCGAACACCGCCTCCCTTCTCTCCACCGCGCTCTGCAGCCTGTACATGACGGCGTCCGCCAGAGCGTTGACATCCTGACCCTCCGCGCCGTAGACGTTCAGCACTACGCCGCCCATGTTGGTGGTCGTTGTGCTGCCGGCACCCGGCAAGGGGATGTCCGTCAGCGCGGCGAGCTCGTCACCCATAGCGCGCATAGCGCGGGGCATTGCCTGCTCTACGCCCAGCGTGATGCCGGGCGGGATGAATTTACCAACCTCGTCGGCAAAAACCTTTGAGGGGGAGTGGATGCCGAAGAAGTCCTTGATCCAGCCGACCACACCATCAACCCAGCCCCGGAGCTTATTGTAAAGCCATGCTCCGGCATTCTTTATTCCGTTGAAAATGCCTTTAACGATATTTAACCCCAGATTGATTGCACGACCGGGAAGCTCCCGCAGCCAGTCTATGGCAGACTGCACGCCATCGCGGACAGCTCTGGCTATATCGCGAGCTTTATCCGAAACAGCTGTACCTATATTGGTAAAGAAGGATCGTATGTTCTCGCCGGCAGTGGTGAACCAGGATACAATGCTTTCCACGGCACCGGCTATCCAGTCTTTGACGCTGGTCCAAATCTCAATAACGCCATTGCGGAAGTCCTCGCTGGTGTTCCAAAGTGTGATAATTGCCGTAACCAGCCCTGCCACGAGGGTGATGATTATCCCTATAGGGTTGGCGTTCATAGCGGCATTAATAGCCCACTGAGCAACTGTAGCCCCTTCGTTTGCCGCCTTGAAAGCGTTGATGGATGTAACCGCCGCGTTTATGAGAGACGCAACATTCCAGGTGATGAATCCGGCACCGATTCCCGCAATCAGAGAGACGATGTATTCGCCATTTTCCAAAATACTGGAGACGAAGTTTGCAATGGTCGTCGAAAACGATTCCCAGTCTACGCTTTCCGTCCATGCCACGAATTCGGCCGTAATATTCTGGAGAACAGGGGTAATCGCTTCCAGGAACGGCTCCCCGACTGCGGCCTTGAATTGTTTCCATGCCTCTTTGGCGTTACCTGTCACATTTTCCCAGCCGTCCATCTCTCGGCTTGCCTGGCCATAGGCTCCGGACAGCTTTTGCGACGCAACAATCTGATCAAGCAGTACCTGTGTGGTCTCGCCTGCCGTAACATCAAGGTCTTTATACTCTTTACCCAGGCTTTTCATTGCCTGCGCGTTTCGGGTTGCTTCCGTACTTGCGAAGCCCAAAGCGGCGTCGTTTGCATAGTTTCCCTTGGTATATGCCAACACCTGTTCAGTGGCCTCTTCGAGGCTCCTGTCGTAGTATGCGGCTGCATCAGCGGCCGCATAGGTCGCTTCGGTGGCAAACTTCAAAGCTGCCGCGCTATTCATGCCGCTGGACTTTGCGTAGGCATATAGCTGGGTATAAGCCGACTTCAAACGCGAGGGAAGGATACCTGCCGCATCACCAATAGTATTCAGCTCCTTGGTGGCACTGGATGCAAGGTCTCCGAAGGTCTGCGCGAACTGTGCATTCGTTGCTTTGACCTCGGCTGCAGCATCAATCATACCGGATGCAAAGTCTTTTACCGCACCAGCCATTTTTTTGAGCCCATCCACCACGAGCTCAGACAAAATATTCGCCTTCAGGACATCGCCAAATGAAATAGCCTTGTCGCCTCCGGAGTCCATCTCATTGCCCAGGTCCTCGACCCCGCGCTCTGTGTCCTGCAGTGCGTGCTGCATTTCCAGCAGCTTGGCGCGGGCCTTATTCAGCTGCTCCTCGTATTTCTGCGCCTCCACGCTGTTGGTGCCGTAAGTGGCCGCTGCTTTGCCCGCCTGGGCCGCCAGGGCCGCAATGTACTGCCGCTGCGTGGAGATCTGCTTCGTAAGCACCGCCGCCGTTTTGGCGTTTTTCTCCTCGGCGGAGGTAGCAGCCGTAAAGGACGCGGACACCAGCTTCATCTCGCTGGCCAGGGTCTTGGACTGCTGGATGATCTGGTTGATCTGCCGACGATATTCCGCCTCGCCGTCCACTCCGATCTTGGGGCCGATATTTACAGCCATAGGCTCACCTCACCTTCATAGCTTCGTCAAATGTCCAGTGCTTGCGTTTCTTCTTGGGCGTTGCGCCGTTGTAAATGGCAAGGCAGGCGATCATGTCCAGCATTTCACCGTATCTCGTGCACATGATCTCCTGCCTCCCCATATTCAGCTTTCGCCCGAAGAACAGGAGCCAGGCAAGATTCAGCTGGACGCCCGAGCCTTGCCGCTTTCTTTTTTTTCGGGCTCCACCTCCACCGTGGGCTTGCTGTCCTCCATCCAAGCGGTCAACGCCGCCTGCTGCAGCTGGGCAAACTCACCCATCCGCAGGGTCAGGACTTCCTCCACCGTCAGGGGCTGCGGCTTATAGCCGGGGTTCTCGAAGGCGCACGCCTCCTCGTACCCCTCGCTCAGCGCGGCGATGATGGACGCAGAATCCCGCGCCACCTTTCCGTACTGCCCCTCCAGCACCTCCCCCAGACGGCTGATGTCGCCGTCTGGGCAGAGGTCGGAGATCTTGGCGGAGGCACCCACCGTGAAGCGGAAGCCCACTTCTCTGCCGTAGATCTGCATAGGCTCCTCCTCTTACGCCGCGCCGCCCAGAATCGCCTTGAGGACAGCTTCGGCAGCCGCCTCGGTGGGCTGATCCGCACCCACCAGCTTCCAATCGTGGCTGGTGGTGTCGTCGCGCATCAGCGTGGCGGTCAGCTCCTGCGTCTGCCAGTCGATGGACTCTTCCTGCGTGGCAGCATCCAGACCGGGCTGCTGGAACCGCGCCTTCGTCAGCACCACGGGCGCATAGGTCACCACGCCGCCGCTCTGATAGCGGACGATGAAGCCGATACCCACGTAGGGGATCTCCATGCCATCGCCGTAGTGGGAGACCTGCACCGCACTGCCGCCCGCCTGGATCTCGGTGGCCTCGGGCAGACCGAGGACAAACCTCTCCGCCGCCGCCAGAAGCCCGTCAACGGTCAGCGTAGCGGTGCCGTCCGCAAAGACAGCCGCTGCGGTCTCTGCGGCGATGTTGTCGGCGTAGAATGTGTTGTCGTCCGTGGTATTCAGGGACAGGGACACGCTGACGCCCCGCGCCAGCAGCATGACGCCGCTGTAGGTGACCGCGCCGCCATCGTTGGAATACTTAGCCACGTAGGGCTTGCTGAAGCCCGTACAGACCTTTCCTGCTGCGCTCATAGCAGCACCTCCTATTTCATGATTTTTTCAATTTCGCGGCTGCACGCCGCGTCCATTGCCGCTTCCGCCGACTTCTTAGCGGAGTTCACCGCCTTGTCCACAAACTTCGTCTTTTTGCGGAAGGTGGTGCCGCTGTTGACTGCTCTGGCGATCAAGGCGTTAGGCTGCCCTCGTGGGTACTTCTCCGTCCGGGTGGAGTTGTACCCATCAAAGCCAATCTTGACGTTGATAAACCCGTCGTCGTCCTTCAAGCGACTGATGCCAAATCCGTCCAGAAGACCCGCCTTCTGCGGCAGGGTGACGGTGTCAACCAAGCCGCCGTCCCGGGCGCGGCCGTCGCCCACGGGCAGAGCCTCTATCGCACGCCGCACCGAATCCGCCACGACCGCCGCACCGGCATAGACTGTCTTACCCACCACGCCGTCCTTGGTGGACTGCTGCAGCTTGTTCAGCTGCTTGATGTAGTTGTCAATGCCGCCGAACTGGAACGTAGCCATCAGGCAAACACCTCCCAGTCCCACTCATAGTGCCAGAAGCCGGTTTCCTCCTCGAACTGGCAGCTATTCAGGCTCCAGACGACCTCCGCCGCGTCAAAGGCGGCTTCCAGCTCATCCCGCCAGGGGTCAAACTCCTGCTTTGTGAACAGATCTGTAGAGCCGGTGACCACCTTTTCCGCGTGGATGCCGCCGGCTTCAAAGTCGTTCGCGCCGTCCTCCTGCCAGACGAGGTAACGGTCAGACTGGATGCGCCCGCCGTGGCTGACGGCATCGGTCACGGCGAGGTGCGCCGCGATGATTCGCTGCGCCCACAGGGGTGTCCTGCCGGTGCCCGAATCGGACACATTACGCTTTTTACTCATGGGGCACCTCATACTTCTGCTCGATCCGGACGAGCGTCAAGTCCATGGACGGCGGATAGACGTCCTGCAGCTGCTGCACCAGCTCTATGCCGTACTGCGTGCCGTCCTCCGTGACGGCGATGCACTGGGGATTCACCGCCGGGCGCGTCTGCGTCCGGATCACGCGCTCCACCTGCACCTGCGCCTGCTTGCCGCTGTAATACCGCTGCAAGCCGACGCGCCGCTCCGCGTAGAACAGCGTTTCCACCAGCGTGGGCGTAGGCTTGGGCTGGTATCCGGGCTGGGCGGCGTCCGTTATGGTGTAGATCTTAACCACGCCGTCCCGGTAGGGCTGCGTGATCTGCCGGTCGTCAGGGCGAAACGGTAGCTTTCGCATAGTTCTTCACCTGCTTGTCGTTCTGCATAGCCAGCAGCCGGTTCAGATAGTTCGTCTCGAACACGTCCAGCGCGTCGCTCAGGCCGTAGCGGACGTATTCCTTCAGCAGCGTCAACGGCTCCCCGGGGTTCTCGTAGTCGCCAGCCGCGCCGAGCTTCCCGTCAATGTAAGCCTGCCCGGAGGCGATGAGGTCGGACACCCTGGTGTCCGTTGCCTCATCGCTCCAGGTGATGTTGCAGGCGAGCTTGACGGACGACAGCAGCGCGGCGTTTACCGCGCCCGCCACCGTTAAGACTTGGTGACGGTGACCTTGTAGGTCTTGGTGGTGGTGCCGTCAGCGGCAGTCACAGCGACCTGCAGGGTGTTGCTGCCGGTCTTCCACGTGGCGGCGGTGCCGTTGTCGATCTCGGTGCCGTTCACGGTCAGCTTCATGGCAGCCGCAGCGTTGCCGGGCACGGCGGTCACCACATCAGACGCGCTGGTAGTGGTCGCGGTGTAGGTCAACGTGCCGGAGGCGAACGCGGGGGTCAGAGTCAGATCGCCCACGGTCAGAGCGGTCAGCGTGGCGTCGGTAGACGCTGCGGGAGGATCTACCTGCGTCACCTTGTAGGTGGCGGGCGTCAGACCGGAGATGTCCAGCACCAGGAAGGCGTTGTTGTCCAGCGGCATGCCGTTGGCGTAAGCCTTGATCAGGTAGACACGCTCATCCTCCAGGAAGCGGTAGTGGTCGCTGTACTCGATGCGGCCCTCGGGGGAGGTGCCCGCCATCGCCAGATAGCGATAGGCGATTCCGATGACAGCCTTGCCGCGGGGCAGCGCGTGGGTCTGGATGATGTCCATGGGATAGGGCAGGACGTCGTTCCGGTAAGTGCCGTCCGGTGCCATCAGCGTGGTGGCGGGCATGACCTTCTGCAGATAGTCCTGGGGATTGACCAGCAGGATCACATCGCGGACACGGCGAGGCTTGCCGTTGGGGTCGGCTGCCACGATGGACAGCAGATTGCCCACAGTGTGGGGAGACAGATCGTCCACCTTAACGGCAGCCTTCTCGGGGTATGCGCCGCCGGTGACGGTGACACCGTCGCCCACCTGACGGATCATGCCGATAGGCTTCTTGTTGCCGTCGCCGGCGACGATGCCCGCCTCAAGACCGTTGCTCAGAGCCTCATAGAGCGTCTGGCGGATGAAGGTGTCCAGCCACTCCGGACCCAGCTCCAGCATTGCCTTGCAGACAGGCAGGAAAGCGGACAGCTTCAGCAGCGTGGTGGGTACCTTCTTAAGACCAGCGGTCAGCTCCTTGACGATGTCGTCGCACAGCTCGCCCCACACGGCCTCCTCATAGCCGTTGGTGTTCACCATGATCTCGACCGCGCCGCCGGTGGCGCGGAATTTGATGCGACTCAGCAGGGGATGCGCCGTCTGCAACTCGTCAAAAACGGAGTTGATGACGGTGGTGGGCAGCGTCTCATCCATGCCGGTGACGGCCTGCCGGGGGTCGGTAGAGCGCATGGCTGCGGCCAGCTTCTGGTAGTAGCTGAGCTCCTCGCTGGTCAGCTGATGGACGCCGCGCTGGGCAAGGATGCGGGAATCGACTTCCTGCCGCAGGTCATCAAACCGATGCTCGTACTCGGCCTGGATGTCCAAACAGAGGCGCTGCATCATCTCATCCAGGACGGAAGAGAACGCGCCGGTGTCGCCGGAGACGGCAGCCTGCTGGAGAGCCTGCCGCAGTTCCTCGCGGGTACGAATGTCATTGTTGTTCATTCTTTTTCTCCTTTCGATTCTCAAGAAAACAGTCCGAGAACTTTGTTATTTTTTTCAGGGCTTCCGCCGCCCTGGGGATTCTTGCCGGGCGCAGGTACCGAGGGTGCCGCTGCCAGGTCGCGGAGCTGCGCCGCCAGCGACTTCTGATACCGGAGATGCTGCTCCATGCCGGCGTTCATCTTCTGCAGGATGGTGGACGCGCCGCTCATGTCGGCGTCGGTGTCGGCAAGACGATCCGCGAGACCGAGCTCAACACACTGCTCAGCGGTCAGCCACGTTTCCGCGTCCATCATCTCCGACAGACGCTCCTCCGTCAGCTTGTCGCCGGCCTTCTGCAGATACGCCTGCCGCCCCGCGGCATTGATGACATCAAGATCATCCGCCGCCTTCCGCAGCTCCGCGGCATTGCCGCAGGCGCACATCCACATGTTGTGGATCATCATCAGGGTGTTACGCGGCATGATCACCTCGTCGCCCGCCATGGCGATCACGGAGGCGATGGAACAGGCGAAGCCGTCCACGTGCACCACCTTCCGCGCCGGATGACGCTTCAGTTGGTTGTAGATCGCCGTGCCCTCAAAGACGCTGCCGCCGTAGCTGTTGATGTAGATCTCGATGCGCGACACGTCGGGATGCTTCGCCAGCTCTTCGCGGAAGTGCTCCGCGCTGTTGTCGCTCTGGACATACCGCCAGTCCTCCCAATCGAACTCCTCGCCCTCTACGTCGCCGTAGATGTAGAGCTGCAGGACGCCCTCCGCAGCCTGCTTGATTTCCCAAAGGGGTTTCTTCATGCGTTTCCTCCTTCCGCACCGCCGAGCACAGAGGTCTCCGAACTCAGCGTTGCAATATTCTTCGTGAGATAGTGCTTGTCCGCCCAATCCTCCGGAATGGCGGGCAGACCCGCCGCCCGCAGAACTCCGTTGATGGAGAACACGCCGGAGCCGACGAGCTTCTCCACGTTCGCCGCGTTGGCGAACATATCGAAGTGGCGGATGCTGCTGGTGTCAATGCGGAGATAGTCGCCGCGCTGGATCAGGTCGTAGCCGTACCGCTTTCGGTTGATCTCCTCCTGCAGCTGGTCGCAGATGGGGTCGATGCAGCCGGTCAGGAACCTGCCCTGCGCGTCCTCCGTGCCTTGGATGCTGCCATCCACCAGCACCGCCGGGATCTGGAACGCCTTCGCCGTGAACGCGAAGATGTCCTTCATCTGGCTCTGGATGTCCGACAGATCTACGGTAGCCTTGCCGCCCTCGTTCGTGTAGGCATAGCCTTCAAACTCCGGCAAGACTGCTCCATCAGAGTCGAGGAAGGTTTTCACCTGCTCCTCGATCATCTGCGAGAACTTCTGCGTGAAGTCATCCGCGCCGGAGGCCAACTGATTCACGTGGACTTTCCAGTGCTGCCCCTTGTCCCACGCATACCGCCGCATGGCGGCATTGATAAGCCGCACGTAGGAGCCGTACAAGCCATCCAGCACCGGCTTTATGTTCACGTGGTTCAGCGTAAGATGCAGGACTTCCCGCTCGCGGAAGGTCTTCTCGTAGGACACATCACCCACCTGCACGCTCATATACTCGTTCTGCTTGCTGGGATAGCTGCCGCCGGTCATATAGCTGTCTGCCACGACCAACGCGTCATAGCCCTCCCGCTGCCGGGTGCCGATGACCAGCACCTCGTTGTCCACCAGCAGCTTCGCCACCAGCTTGTGCAGGAATGCCGTGGAGTTCTGGTTCACGTTCGGCTCCACGTTCCAGAGATAGTGTTCGCGCTCCCGAACTTCCTCCCCGCCCCGAAATGTCCGGAATTCGCAACGCCCGACGGCGTTGGCGATCATGTTCGCGCAGATCCAGAAGCACGTATCCCGCAGCTGAAACTCCTGCGCCGCTGCCAGAAGATCGCGGCACGTGATCTCCACCGTAGTGGGAGAACGAGCCTTACCTCCGGCGAGCCACTTCCAAAAATTAAGTGCCATTGCCCACCTCCTATAGCCGGATCGCGCCGATGGGCGGCAGCTTCACCGGCTCGCCGGTGCCAAGCACCGCCTCCTCGGTCATAGATGCCACCAGAGCCATGAACGGGTCCGTCTTCCGGCTCTTCGGTTCGATCTTGGCGTAGTAGAAATTCCCTGTATTCGTACCGGCACGTTGGCCGCTGCGTACTCTCTTGGTATTGTTCACCGCCCAGCGCAGGGGCGGATTGTCGCCCCATGTAAACTGGTCGCGGTCAAAGCACTCCTGAATCACCGGGTCGACCTGCATAATGTCGCTGGGTCGAACCAGCTTCACGCGGTTCTTGTCTCTGGCGTCAAAGCCGATGCGCCGCATGGCGTCGCTCACCAGCGTCCAGCGGAAGTGATCCATCGCCAGCTTGACGATGTTGTACTTTAAGCCCATCTCCTTCAGGTAATCCGCCAGGAGGTTGGGGTCGATGCTCACATCGTCCACCACCGTCAGTTTCCCCGCCTCCGCCCATGCTCGCCATGGGGCGACGATGCGGGAGAGCGACCGGCTCTGCAGGCAGATCCACGAATGGTTGATGTCAAACCGCTGCGCGCCCGCACGGAAGTGCAGATTGACGCTCGCCCAGTCGTTGATCTCCGCGTAGTCGATACCTGCCACGCAGGACTTCCCGCGGAGATCCGGCAGCGGTCGGTTGGTCGCCTTGACCTTGGCATAGTCCGTCACGCTGATCTCCAGCTGGCCGGCGCGGATGCCCATCCGCTTTGTCAAGAAGTCTCCGTTCTGCTCCGGGTTGACCAGCCAGTCCGCGTATTCCTCTTCGATCTCCTGACGCAGGTGCGGGACATAGGACAGCGATGGGTTCGCCATGAACCAGTTCTCCGGGTCGTTGACCTGTTCCCGGTTCTCCAGGCAGCAGATGAACGGGAGATAGCCGCCCTCCGGCTCCGCTTCGTTCTCGAAGAGGATCCGCCGCCCCTGGGCTATGAAGTCATCCAGCGGGCCATCTGACACGTCGCCGTTGGATGTAAACATCCCGATACGCGGCTGCCCGACCTTGCCCAAGCCGGTGACAAAGACCTTGTAGTTGTTGTAGTTCTCAAAGGCGTGGACTTCGTTAAAGACGACCTTGCCGGAACGCATACCATCCCGCCCCTTCGGGTTATTGGTACGCCCCTTCATCACGCCCTTATTCTTCCGACCCTGCACCATCTCCTTGGTGTGATAGTAGTGCCGGTTGAGCTTTGACTCCCACTTGGGGGATTCGAGGACTTCGGAAAGATCCTTCACCGGCGTGACCGCTTGCTCCTCGTTGTTGGCGCACACGTCCACGTTGTAGTTCTTCACGGGGTTGTAGGGGGATATGGAGCACGCGCCATCAAAGGCGATGAAGCCGTCCTTGCCTGCACCGCGCCCCACCATGCAGAGCAGTTTCTTCCACCGCGGCCGCCCGTCGGCGCGATAGGTGCAATCCCACAGCGCGAGAAGGAATTCCTCCCACGGGAACAGCCGCTCGTAGGGGAAGTAGCGCAGCAGGCTCAGATACCGGCGCAGCTGCTCCGTGTCCACGTAGATGTCCTCCGTGTCGAACACGCGGCGGATCATCGCCACCAGTGCGTGCTGCTCGGGACAGGCGCGGGGATTATTGGACTCGACGATCTCGATATAGCGCAGAACCTCCGCGGGAATCTCACAGCTCATCGTCGTCATCGCCCCGGGCGGCAGCCGCCAGAGCGTCCTCCTTGAAGCCAAGCGTGGTGAAGATCGCCAGCATCTGGCGGGAGACCTGGATCTCCAACGACACGCTGCGGTTTTCCATCAGCCGCCCCCGGTCATCCGTGACGGTCAGCCCGCGCCGGGCGATGTCGTCCCGCAGCTCCTGCCGCCGCACCCAAAAGTCCATATATTCCTGCACCTTGTCGTGATACACATCACCGTCGAGATCCCTTTCGATCAGGTTCTGCAGCATCGACTGCCGAAGTTCCTTATAGGCGTCCGTCAGGCGGTAGTTCTTCCGCTTCTGCGGGGGCGCGTCATGGCCCGCCCGCTGCGCTTCCAGATGCCGCGCCATGGACACGCTCTTCTTCGCTGCGGCGACCTGCTCGCGGCGCAGAACAATGCGCCCCATCATGGCCAGCCGATCAAACGCGCTTCGGAAGTCCTCGCCGTAGGCGTCCATGCACCAAGCGTTCAGAGCTGCCTCATCGCAGCCGAACCAACCGCACAGCTCCTCCGCGGAGCACTGCATGCCGCAAAGGCCCTCAAATTGCTTTCGGTCAAATTCTCTAAACTGGGGCAACTTAAAGCACCTCCTTCCTTCAGCCAAGAGAAGCAATGATGGCTTTTTCTCGGTCAGAAAGCTTCCACTTCTCCGCCGCTGCCTTCTCCGCCGCTGCCTTCTCCGCCGCTGCCTTCTCCGAAATCAAGAAGCCAGAACCGAAGAGTCCCTTACCTCTCTCGCGCTGAGAATCTAAAGACCGGATAAACGATAGATGGGGCGCGGGGACCCTGAAATCCACACCATGCGAGGAAAAGTAACTCACCATTGTGCCGGTCAAGACGTTCGCAGGATAGGAATATATCGGGAGATCTTTTCGGGCAGCTCTCAAGTTTTCATCGTTTGCAGCCTTAAGGAGTCCTCGGAGATCAGGAGCGGATTCCACCGCGAAGTCTCCCATGTTCGTCACGAAGGAGATTCCTATATTTGCGCCGTTCTCAAATGCGACAGAGACTCCGCAGGCAACATAGTTCAAGTTTCCTCGACCGATGCCAAAAAGCGTAAGAGCTGGGGCGAACAAAAAGAATCGGACGCCATTCTGCATGTACCAGTCGCAGATCTCGGAGATGATCGAGAAGGGCGGGTTATCTATAACAACGGAATCCTCGTCATAGGTAACAGCCTTATAATCGCCACCCGGATAGAACGGGCGCAGAACCTCCGCGCCAGACAAGCCATAACGATCAACAGCCCAATCCTTAACCACCGCGTAGATATTCTCCGGCGTGTAGCAGTCGTCTGTCGTTTTCTTTGGCATGAATTTCTCAACAAAGGACTGGTAGTCGGGGTCTTCGTCGCTTAAAGGATTTTCAGAAACAGCGGCAGCACAGGCGGCGGGGGAACCGATGTCAAAGTCCGCGCCGGGCAACTCGCCCCACTCGAAATCAAACGCCGACAGATCCAGCTCCGGCAGCTCGGCAGCCAGCAGGTCAAGATCCCACGGGCTCTCGTTGGTCTTGTTGTCCACAAGACGCAGGGCGTTCACCTGCTCCGGCGTCAGATCATCGACGCAGACGCAGGGCACCTCAACCATGCCCAGTTTTTCCGCCGCCAGGGCGCGGCAGTGGCCAATGACGATCACGCCGTCCCGGTCTACCACGACCGGCTGCACAAAGCCAAACTGGCGGATGCTTTCCGCCACGTTAGCCACCTGCGCGGCGTCGTGCTTTTTGGCGTTGGCGCGATACGGCGTCAGCTCCGCCAACGGTCTGTTCTCGATTCGCATACGGTCACCTCCTGTGCCCGATTCGGACACCGACAACTGCGGCTTTGCGGGACGGGCGGACATGCCGCCCGAACCGTGGGAAAAGGAAAAGAGTACTTCCGGAGCTGCCCGCCCCGCAAAACCGCAGTTTATTCTGAAATTTCCCGGCGATCCTCGCGCCCACGCGCAGCGCGGCGACGCGCAGATGCGAGAATCTCGGGGATGTACTAGACCCCCGCGAGTAGCAACGAGGGCGCGAGGGGCGTTTTTCCGAGGGGGGGGGTCAATCCCACCGCTCCGGCGTCAGCGGCGGCGCAGACGGCGCGTATTGCCGCTGGCTATCCGGATGCAACTCCTCGTGACAACGCTTGCAGACAGCCTCCAGCTGCCGGGAATCGCCATCGTAGACGGACAGTGCCAGGTCAGGGCGATCCCGCAGGTGGCGGACGTGGTGGACAATGCTAGCTCTGGAGTACACGCCGCGCCGCTTGCACTCCTGGCACTCGCAGTTATCCACCGTCAGCACCTCCCGGCGCAGCCGACGCCACTCCGGCCAGGAGTAGAACTCGTGCTCCGCTCCCGCCTCAAGAAGCCCGCGCAGCTCCGCGAGCCTGCCTGCTGAAATTCCCATGCGTCCCTCCCGTCTCTGGCTCCGGCGTTCCGGCTCGCGGCTATCACCTCGCGGCAAAACAAAAACGCCGGAGACCATGACGCAGCACCAACGTGTGGTGTCTACTCATGGGCTCCGGCGTTCAACGCTCTGGCCTCTTGCTCGATATGCAGGATGATCTCCGTTTTGCAGTCCCGGCAGTATACCGGCAGCTCTTCAGCAGCCGTGCCGGGCAACACTCGCAGGAAATGACGATTCCGGTTGCACCTGGGACATGTCAACCAGCCATCGTTCCTTGGGACTATTCTACCGTATTCCGTTGTTATTCGCAAGCATTTTCACCTCATTTGCTGCTTTGTCCGTAAATAATCATTAGATTTCAAGATAAGTGGTAGTTCTATCTCAAGAGTATAGTATATATAACTACCCTAGATTTAAAATAAAAGTACTAACTATTCCGGCAAGAGATAGCGGCTGTAGCCGTAGACGCCCCAGCTGCCGAGACGCGGGCAGGACTTCTCCTCCGATAGCATGGGCACCGCGCCGGGAGGCGGGCGAATCGCGCCGGTGCTGGACGGCGTGACGGTGGGCGGCGGGATATACTTGCTCAAAAACCGTGAGCAGCCCCACGGGTGCCGCCCCACCTCCGGCACCTCCTTCGTGATGTAGGTCGCCAGTCCTCGGTAGCCGCGGCAATCCACATCTGAGGTCGCCAGCACACGGGCGCGGTTCCATGTCTCCGCCCAGATCTCGCCTTGACCGCCCCACGCCTGCTGCACCTCCGCGAAGCTGAAATCCTGCTGCCGCAGGAAAACGTGGAGGTGCCAGCGGTGCTCCCCGTGGAGACCCTCGATGCGGTAGACGTAGTAGTCTACCGGAGAGCCGCGGCAGCGTTTCAGCCGCTTCAAAAATCGCTCCCACGCCTGCTTGACGCCCGCCCAATCCGGTGGGACGTTGTCCTCGTCAAAGGTCAGCGTATAGAATATGCCGTCAAAGCCGAACAGTGCGAGGCGTAGCTCCAGTCTGTCCACGCTGGTGCGGCTGAAGGCGGGACGGCAGCGTTTTGCCGCCGCCCGCCTGCCGTACCGCTCAAGGTAGGAATAGTTGTCCGTAACAAATGCCTTGACCATGTAGCCGGCGCGCTGCCTGACGATCACATAGCGTCTGCCGTCAGAATCCGTCACGTCAGCTCCTCCATCAGCTCCGCCGCCCGCTCCTTTGCCTCCACCAGCTCAACAGCCAGCAGAATCGCGCTGTACACCTTCGCCGGAAGTTGGACGTCGGGGTCTGCCAAATAATCGCGGATGACATCAATGGGTCGTTCGTTGGGCGTCATATCAGCTCCACCTCCACATCGTATTCCTTCAAGATCTTCCGGATGTCCGCCCACGTGATATAGCCGCCAGCCACACACTCGGCGGCGTGGTTCAGTTCGCCAGACAGTTGCTGCACGTCCTCCATGGGCGCAGCGTGCTTGTCAATCAGCACATAGAGCATCAGCTCAATGCCGCGATTCAGCCCCTCGGCAATGCCGCGGTCAAAGGCGGCGTCCACGTCCCGCTGTGTGCGCGGAACGCGACGAGGGTTCACCTTAGCCGCCATCACGGTACTCCATCACCTTCTGGCTGCCGGGATCTCCGGTAAGGCGTTCGAGCCTGTCCGCCGCGTCACGGAGGATGCGGCAACCGTGGATGCCACAGTTGTGCTCATAACCGCATCCGAGACAGGCGAGACTTCCGGTCTGCACCCGCAGCCGACGCAGCACGGCGATCAACTCTCGGTCACTCATTGTAAAAAAAACCTCGCTCACGCGGCGGCACCCCAAAACGAATTGAGACTTGCCGTCGGCGCCTCTCACCATGTCGACGGTTCCCCAATATGGACACCGCATTCCGTAACAGTCCGCAAACGCCATCACGCGTACGCCGTCATCACTCACCAGGGTAGACGGGAGCCACGGGCAGACCAATTTGTTATCTTCCATCAGACTTTGCCTCCTTCACAATTTGCGTTTCCGCGCCATCATCCACAAATTTGCAGACCCGCTCCGCACAAGAGACACACAACTGCTTCTCCGCAGAGAACGATGATTTGAAGAATACAACGCCATAGCGATTGAAGTCCATGTTCACGCCGTCAACCTCGTAGTCAATCTCGCGCCCACACATATCGCAGAAGACTTTAACCATTTCTCCATCTCCTATCTCCAGATTAGCATAATGCATAATGCCGACACAAAGAGCATGCCATAAATGCACAAGGCTTCTACCGTCACTCCACCTCCTGCATCCAGAACTCGCGGCGGCAGTCGGGGCAGAAGCGATTAGTTATCGCACACCCTCCGTTCGCGTCCCTGTAAGCAGCGGAAACCCCAACCGGGCACACCCACAAACAGCCGTTTTGTCAATCTTTGCCTCCGGCCACTGCTTCAAGAACACGCTCTGCCGTGTTTCGAGAGGATGCGACGCAGACCACCTCTCGACCTCCCGGACAAGCACTTCCGGGTCTACGGCGTCTTCCATCAGATGGACAAGGGACAAGTCGCCGATCAAGGACATACGCTTTCGCGTCTCCAAATACTTCACGGCGTCCATTACTTCATCACCTCCAAAGTCTGTGCGGTCTCCATATCGTCCAACGCGGCGGCGACTGACCGCCAAATGCCAATGGGGAACCGCTCTTGGTTCAGCATCCGCCCAAGCAGCTCCGGCGTGATGGACTTGCCGTCAACGTCCTTGCACCGTACCGCCAGCGGCGTGAAGCTGCCCAGCCCTCCGGCACGGCGGTACTCCTCCAGCCGCGCCAGCGTAGCGCGCTTAAACTCGGCGGCTTCCGCCGCGCCGCCGCGGGCGCGGGGAGAATCAGAGGACGAGTCCAGCGACGTAGGGGGGGGTGCCGGAGAACGGACGCTCTCCGGCAAATCCTCCGCCGATTCCAGGGCGAGACGAGCCAAAACCAGCATTTCCATTTTATCGAAGCAGCCCGCGCCCATGCCTTTGTTCAGGATGGAGCGCAGGTAGTTCGCCAGCTCGGCGCACTGCGCCTTCGTCATGTCAACTATCGTCATGCTGCCGCCCTCCCTCGAAGTAATTTCCACCGCCAAAGAGATCCTTAGCCTGCCTTAGCAGCTCTCCGCCTTCGGCGCGGATCACCACCCGGTCCAAAGCCGATTGACGGTGATCCGCCGCAAAAGAAGCCCTCATCACATACGCCACACAGTTCTCAGGGTCATTCCCACAAAGACATGGCGCATATATGCATGAATCACAAATTGCAAACATCTCAGTTATCGTCATGCTGCCGCATCCCCTCAGCGTTCCGCAGACGCGCCAGCATAGCATTCGCCGCGTCTCCCTCCAGATAGAAGGCAGATATCGAGCCCCCATCCAATTCCACATCCCACACAGGAGAACCCTCGCGAGCCAGCATATCAATAAGCACGCGCTTACAGCCGTTGGCCATTAACGCGCCAGCGCGCATGTAAAGTTGAGCATACAGAGTGTGCACAATCGCAAGAAGTTCAACAGTGACGTCCGCCCCGCTTCCGGCAAATGTCATGGAACCGACGCCCTTGTCAATCTTCACGTTAATCATCGTTCTCGTCCTCCTTTTCCACGGGCGGCAACGCCAGCCACCTAATCACATTCATTCCGACCGGCTCCCGGGTTTTACCGACCGGGAAAGCCGTCCAGTCCCACCAGCAATTCATACGCATCGCCTTCTTGCCATCAATGCCCAGATCAATGCCCGCCACCACATCACACGGCTCTGCCGGAGTCGTGCCGCCGGGCATCCACGACGAAAGCACGGTCTGACCGGGGACGGGTCGAGGAACAGGCACGACGGCGTCCGCCATGCGCGGTTCATCGGTACGCATCATCAAGTAATCTACGCTGCAGCCCAGAGCGTCAGCCGCCGCCACATATCGGTCTATATCAGACAGGTGGACGTTGTAGCCGAACGGCAGCGCCGTCTCCGGAGTCAGCTTCTCCGCCCCGGACTCGTAAGATTCCGCCTTGTCGGACAGCCGGCTATACTCGCAGTCAAGCAGCTTAAAGTACTGCTTCGGCGTCAAGCCCGCCTGTGCACGCAGCGACCCGAACCGCTGCCAGATGGAGCCGATGCGCTCTATTGCCGGACGCTCCCGCGCTGCCTTCTCCGCCGCTGCCTGTTGTTTCTCCGCCTTGGCGGCTGACTTTAGCTCATTCTGCTTGCCCAACATCTTCGGGCAAACGGACTTACAGATCTGGAGCGTTCTGCACGTCGCGCAGCACCCGTATTCGCAGCCGCAGTCCGCCCAGCGGTTGGTCATCCTGAATCTGACCGCGTGGGCGATCTGCGCGTCCCTGTGAGAACAATCCCCGCCGTCCGGGCATTTCGCCTTCTTGCCGAGGATCTTATCGACAGTCTTTGCCGCATCTTCGATCAGACACGAATACATATACCGCAGTCCGCCCCTCTTCTCACTGCTCCGGTAGGAGTCCACCATCTGCCGCTGGATGTCCGCAGGCAGGCGGGCGAGGGTATATGCCGCCTCCTCGCTCAAGCAGCCGTCATTGGAGCTATCCCAGTAAGCCTTTCGGATGTCGGGCGCGAGCTTCTTACGGATAACGTCCAAACGCGCCAGTTTGCTCTTGCTGATTTTGCAGGCTTCGGCGACGTGGTCGCGCATACGACCCGGGAACTCGTAGCCCTCCTCCTTCAGCTGGTAGAGCAGATCCCGCACCCGTTCCACCTGCCGGGAGATCTCCGCCGAGGTGAGTGCGCGGGTGCTGCTGTTGGCGTACAGGAGACGCAGCTCCTGCAGTGCCGGCGAGACTTCGCCGCGTTCCCGGATACAGGGCACCTCCCGCAGGTCGTCTCGCCCATCCGCCACCAGCAGACGGATGGCAGCCGTGCGCCGGTGCCCGGAGACGATCACCACGCGACCGTTCTCGCCGTCGCGCACCCGGATGGGCTGCTGCAAGCCAACGGTGGCGATGTTCGCCGCCAGCTCGTCCAAATCTCTAAGGGAGTAGAAGTTGTTAGGGTCGTCGTCCAGCAGCTCTACGCTGATATACTCGATCCGTTCCCGCCCGGTGTCCGATTCGGGCACCGGCTGAGCCAAGGTCTTGGCGAAGTCGCCGATGTCGAACTTCTTAGCCATCGTCGCGCACCTCCTCGTGCAGATATTCCCAGACCCACGCACGGTAGTCCTGCGCCGCCGCGCTGCGGGGGCTGTAGTCCATGACCGGCTGCTGCATGAACGTACTCTCGGGGATCTTCTCCGTTCGGCGGATCACCGTGTCGAACACTGTCCAGTTACGGCGCAGCAGCTCCTCGCCCTGCCGCACAGATTCGCTGTTGCGCCACTGGCAAATCAGCACACCGGCAATCTTGATAGCGGCGTTAGCCTGCCGCATACTGGCGACCTGGGCGATCATATCGCCCACGCCCAGCAGGGAGAAACCGTCCACGACGGTGGGGATCACCACCTCGTCCGCCGCCATCAGCGCGGCGCAGCTCGCCGCAGTGAAGCCCGGCGGGCAGTCGAAGATCATGTAGTCCACGCCGTCCTCTGCGGCAGCGTCGCGGAATCCGCGCAGAGAGCTGATGCTGTGGATGCTGCTCTTCAACGCCTTGACATCCAGCTCGTAGAGCGAGCTGGAGCCGGGCAGGAGCTGCACGCGCCCCAGAGCGTCCTGCGGGATGGTGTTGTCGCTCCACAGTGTCTCCGAGCAGCCCATAAGCACGTCCGCCACGCTGGGAGCCGTGTCGGGGTCGAATTCCGGCAGGTAGAACCGCGTCAAGCTCATCTGCCCGTCGCAGTCAACCAGCACAGAAGTCCTCCCGGCGCGGCGCAGCACGTCTGCCAAAGTGAGGGCAGTTACGGTTTTTCCCACGCCGCCCTTCAGGTTCATGATTGCTATTGTTCTCACGTCTCTTTACCTCGTTTCTGTTGTTTTCGTCGCACCACACACATTCGCGATAGCTATATAGACCGTTGTCGCGCTCCACGACGGCGAATCGACCCGACGGGTGGATCCACACCACACGGCACGGCACCGCCCGCGTCCTCGACTCAAAGCGAGGATCTGACAACGAGTAGCGCAGCACGAACGGCTTGTGCATGCTCTTGTCTCCGACCTGCATATCATTCCCCCTTCCCCGGGAATGGGCAGTTGGGGTCGTTTGCGTTGATTTCCCGCAGACCTAGCTGACCCGGCACATGAGGTCGCGCCGCTTGACGGGCAGCGCGTCCGGCGTTCACAAATTTCTGCATCATTGCGTGGCCGTCCGGACCCGTCATCACCGAGAACTGCTGGTGTGCGCCGTCAAAGTGCAGCGGCCAGCGACCCAACCGCCCTTCCTTCTGCTTGTCGATCTTCAAAATTCGCGTCTTGTTGGGGTTGCACTCAACGCCGAAGAGCTCCGTGCCGGGCTTCGGCTTGTAGAGCAGCATCACGATGTCTGCGTCTTGCTCCAGCTGCCCCGTCTCCTTCAGGTCGTGCATATTCGGCTCTTTCCAGCCGCCCTGCTTCTGCGGACGCGCCAGCTGCGCCAGCTCTACAACCAGCGTCTCGCTGCTCTGGGCGAAGGTGTGCAGTGACCGCGACACGGCTGCCATCGCCTGGGCGTTGCCCGCCCGGGGATCACCCTCCGGTGTGATCAGCTGCACGTAGTCCACGAAGATGGCGTCAAACCCGTAGGAGCGACTGACCGCCTGAATCTGGGTCGCCGTCATGCCACTGCTGCGGATCAGCGTCAGCTTATGCGCGACGACGCCGCCAGCCCCGTCCGTTACCGCTTCCCAGTCGGACTCCGTCAGCTGCTTGCGCTTGATGGCGTTGAAGTCTACGCCAAGGACGGTGGATGCAAGACGGTCTGTGAGCTTCTTCTTGCCCGTCTCCAGCGAGAAAAATCCCACGTTCATGGTCTGCGACATGTGGTAAGCCAGCCCCAGGGCGAACGCCGTCTTGCCGCTGGACGGTTCTCCGCCGATGACGACCACGTCGCCCTTCTCGGTGTAGGTGCCCTCGTCCAGCTCCCGCATCCCGTAGGTGACATATTCGGGACGCTCCGCGGAGGACTGAGACGCCATGAAATATTCCATCGCCTCCCGCATACTCCACGCGTCAACACCCTTGCCGGTGGTCAATATCTCGCCCAGCGCGGCGATTCGCTCCCGGCAGTCGTCCACGTTGACAGCCTCCACCAGCTTCGCCGCGATCTCCCGGATGCGGGACAGTGCCGCCTGCTGGCGCATGACCTCCGCATACTCCCGCCAGTTGGCACTGGTGGGCGTGGTCTCCATCAGCTGCAGGATGTGCCCCTCGATGTTCTTCCCCAGCTTGTCGCGGATCATAACCGGGTCGATAGGCAGACCGTCCAGCATCAGAGCGCGGGCGGCTTGATAGATCTGCCGGTTCTGCTGGATCTGGATGTCCCCGGCGTTCACGGCGGCGAGGATCCCGGGCGCGGCGTCCTCGTCGATCAGCAGAGAGCCAATGACAGCGTTCTCCGCGTACAGCCGCCCCTCGTAGGCATTGTTGGCTACGTCTGCCACCCGAACGTCACCTCCTGTCCTCCGTCAACGGCGGGCGTGTTCAGCTCGTCGGCATCGTGCCAACGCTCGCCGTTCAAGAATGTCGCCACGTGAGGGATGCCTATATCCCTCTGCCACTCCTCCGTCGCCTTCAGTTTCGCCAGCGACCGGGCTATCCTGTCCACCAGAGCGTCGTCCGGCTGCAGCTTGTCCCATGCGGCGATCGCCCGCTGCTTGTTCTTCCTGCCCTTAGCCGGGTAGTAGCTCCACAGCCCCGCGAACCTGTCCGGTTTCCAATCCGGCGCGTCCTTGTGCACACTCTTTTTGCACACTCTCCCCCCGTGGGGGGTAAGGGGGGTATGTTCATATGTACTGTTCCCTTTATATTGTAGGGGGGTAATCATTTTTGCTGACACCTCCCCAACATTTTTGCGGAGAGGGGTCTCCGCAATTTTGCGGATACCCCCTGTGCAAAGACCGGCAAAGATGCGCCGTTCGCTGCCGGTGCTGGTAGGCACCATCTCCACCGTCAGATAGCCGGCATCGCGCAGGCTGGCAAGCAGCCGCGTGACCGTAGGTGCCGCCCAGCCAAACAGCTGGGCGAAGTATTCGTTCTTCGCCCAGCAGAAGCCCTTCATGTCGCACAGCGCGCTGATTTCGCCGTACAGCAGCTTGGCGTTCGCCGGGATCCTGTCGTCGTAGCGCACCGGTGCCGGGATCACTGCCCAATAACCGGGCTGTTCAGATTTTTTCGACAAAATTTCACTTCCCCTCTTGCGAACGTCAGAATCTGTGCTATACTGAAGTTGTTCTCGCGAGGTCAATGCCTCGTATCATCCTTTGAACGCTTCCGATTCGCACTCGGAGGCGTTCTCTTTTTATGCCCGCATCCGTCCACCCAGCGGACGACTGCCGCGGCACCTGCCGCCGCACAGATGTACTGCACAGCCAAAGCCCATAGCTCCATGATGTCACCTCCCCTCCGGTCAACCCGGCACTTCAAACCTGTCCAATAGGTCTGCGTAGCATTTCTGGCAAAGATACCCAATCACCTTAGGGATGCCGCTTCCTGTTCGGTGGAGAATGCACTCGCTCATGCGCTTCAATCTCTCCTCCCCACATTCCATGCAGCGGCAGAAATATCTCTCGTCCCAATAGACGCAATCGCGGTCCCGATCGTAATATCCCATAACTCAGCAAGCCCGCGCCCAGAGCGCGAACAGCTCATCCACCGGGATGCGCGTCACTCGGGCGATGGCGGCGATTTCCTTGCCCGAGCAGCTGGGCAGATCCTTCAAGTGCCCGTAGATGGTGCTGCGGCTGATGCCCGCCGCCTTCGCCGCACCGGGCAGCCCTCCGTGGATGGCATACGCCTGCGCCCGGATGCGCTGCGCCATATCCTTGGCGGCGTCAGATTTTGCGCTTAACTTCGTTCTCGGCATGGTCATACCTCCTCCGCGTACTGTAATGCCAGAGCCGCCTGCACGATGTCGCCCAGCTCGCAGGCGATCTCGTCAAACAGCTCCCTTTCGCTGTCGCTGATGACTCCGTCCTCCGCTATCTCCATCAGCTGGTCGCTGCGGTGCTCCTCGGCGAAGCGCATGACCCGCCGCACCAGCTTAATGACTGCCACCGGCAGCGGCTCCGGCCGCGCCGCCTGGATGCAACCCGGCAGAAGCGCGGACTTCAATTGTAGGTGCTGCAGCCCAAGATATTGGGCATCGTAGACGGTGCACATGATCGCCACTATGTCGTCACCGGGGATCCTCTGCCCCGTCTCATAGGCTCTCATGCTCGTGACGCTGACCGCCAGCCGCTCCGCTGCGGCTTCCTGCGTCAGACCCGCCGCACGTCGGGCGGTCTGGTAAATGTTCTCGCTGCCCTTCGGCATGGACAACGCCCTCCTTTCGTGTTACGGTTTAGGCAGAAGCCGGGGTCATTAGCTCCTCCTCGGTGCAGCCAAGCAGCTCGCACAGCTTCCTCCGGTACTTCCGCAGCGGCGTGCTGTCGCCGGACTCCCACTTGCTCACTGTGGACTTGTCTACTTCCAGCCGGTCGGCGATCTGCGTCTGGGTCAGCCCTCGACGCTCACGCATCTCCTTCAATGCCATCATTTCACGTCCTTTCTGTAAGTTTTTTGAATTTTCACCTTGCGCGGCAGGGGAAAGGGTGGTATGATAGCTATGTCTGAAACTACATACGCACCCTTTTGCAAAGCCCACCTTTCGGTGTCGACCTTGCTATCGTTGCATATTATCAAGATATTTCTTGATTGTCAAGCTGAAATCATGAAATTTCTTGATTTTGTAAAACTTGCCGAAACGGCTGGAGCGGATTTATGTATATTACACAAGAAATCGCGCTGCGCATCAAACAGCGGGCAAAGCAAACAAAAATCCCGATGAAAGTGCTGCTGTCAGACTGTGGCTTAAACATTAACGCCGTTTCGGATTTCTCCAACGGGCGGGCTATGTCCTGCATCTCTCTCGCCCTGATCGCTGATCGTCTGGACTGTTCCGTGGACTACCTGCTGGGGCGGACTGATAAGCCCGCCATCAACCGGTAGGGAGGTGTCCGAATTGAACATCTGCAAAGAGTGCTGCGCTCTGGAGAAGATCGCCGCGGCCGGCAACACCGCCACGCAAGACGATGTCTTCGGCGGGAAGGACGAGGAACTGCTGCGCGCCATGCTGCGGCAGGACTACGTCTCCCTGGATCCCGTGTACCACTCCCGGCTAATGTTGCGCCCGCAGGGCTACGCCCGGCTGCGAGAGCTGAAGCACAACCGCGGAGAGCTTATCCGTTGGGCACTCACCACGCTCATTTCAGTGGCGGCTCTGATCGTCTCAATCGTCGCTATATACCGTTAGGCGTTAAATCCCGATGACAACGCGAATGCCGGCTGTCAGCGCGAGGACGCCCGTAAACGCCGCCCCAATGCCGAACGCGTAACAGGCAAAGCAACCGTCGATACCCTCGCAATGCTGCTCCGCCTTCCACGCCAGGTAACCCAGCAGCAGCGTAAGCACCGCGAACACTACCATCGCAATGACACATTTGACAGTACCCATCTTCTCACCTCCCATTCAGTCGATGAAGTTTCACCACTTCCCCGGTGAAAACGGGTGGTATGATAGTGATGACTGAAACTACACACCACCCGCTTTCCCGCACGTCTGACAATGACAGGGGGAAATCATGCCGGGGATAAGGCAGATGTGTCCGACTCGGGCACGAGAGATAGGGGCAACAGGATGAAAAACAAACAGATAAATGCCGCCGTAGATAACGCATTTGACGCCGCTTTGAAGGCTATCCAGCCTCGACTGGAGCGTGAGCTGTTCCCGAACGCTTTCGCGGACGAGTACGGCTGGCTCCGTGTCAAACGCGCCATCGACCTGAACAACGCCGCCATCCGGCAGGCTGTCAAGGCTGCTCTTGCGGAAGCTCTTGCGGAGGAGTGACTCCGCTGTGCCACATCAGCAGGCTGGGCAGTGTCGCCACCTCCTGAGGTGTCCCGTTCCCGGACAACACACGACGGGCAAACGATTCGATGTCTGCCGTCAAAGCCGTGCGAAGGTCTTCCATCTTCTCACCTCCCTCTCGCTCGTACCTGAGGGACAAGTTAAGCATAAATGAGAAATTTCTCATTGTCAACATAAAATATGAGATTTCTCATTTTTTAGGCATGTGCACAAATTTCTCAGAAAAATATTAGGCAGTTTATCCAGAAAAGGGGAGTTAAAATGAGTAAAGATAATTCAAGAGCGTTGCCCTTTCGCCACCCGGACGAATTGTCGGACTATGTCATAATAGATTTAGAAACCACAGGATTAGACCCAGAAACGAGTAAGATTATCCAGCTTTCTGCCGTTAGATTTTTAGACCACAAAGGCGTGGCGACGTTTTCGGAATACATAAACCCCGGTATTCATATACCGGAAGAAGTTTCAGCACTTACGGGGATAACTGACGAGGTTGTCGCTGCTGCGCCTACTATCGAAGACAAGATTCAAGAATTCTTAGAATTTGTCTGCGCTTCCCCATTCGTTGCTGGCTGGAATGTTTCCTTCGATACCGGGTTTCTAAACCGCTTAGATTCCGTGGACGAAAGCGTTCTTTCCGGCGCGTTCGATGTCATGACCATTTATGGAAGAATCACCGGGCATCCCTACTCCCGGCTGTCGGACGCGTGCGCTCACATCAATTATTCTACAAATTTTCATAACGCACTGAATGACTGCTACGCATGCGGTGCGGTCTTGTCATGGATGTGTAGAGATAATCGAATGGATCACGCCCTGCATAGCAAGGGCGAAAAAAATGCTGCCTTAAAGGCGTATTTAAAGAAATCTTCCTCCGGGGTTTGCCCCGTTTCAGCGGAATCGGTAAGAGGTGGAGGCATCCTTGAAGGGAAAAGCGTTGTTTTTACGGGCGCATTAAATTTCCCAAGAGCAGCCGCAGAATCGCTCGCCGCGGCGGCGGGCGCGATAGTGAAGGGTTCGGTCTCAAAGAAAACTAACTATCTTGTTGTCGGGGAACAGGACGAGGTAATCGTTGGTTGCGACGGGAAGAGTTCGAAAGAAGAAAAAGCGGAGGCATTGAATCAAAAAGGGGCGACTATATCTATCATTTCCGAGAAAGATTTTCTTGACCTCGTGCAACGTTGATAAGAGTTTATGGATAGAGAATTATTCCTTCAAAATATCAAAGACAGGTGTCGCGCCAAAGGCGTCAAGCCGACGGTCGCTTGTCGAGAAAGTGGGGTCGGCACGAGCTTCATTACCGACGTGAATAAAGGAACCACTCCGTCTGTGGCGAAAGTACAGATGCTGGCGCAGTATCTGGACTGCACCGTCAGCGACCTGCTGGGCGAGGACCCTACGCCGCCCGACCCGGTGCGGCAGGAATTTATACGGCTGCTGGACGGCATGACCGCCGAGCAGCGGAACGAACTATTTGCCTTCATGCTCCGCCAAAAGCGTGAGCAGGAGAAATAAAAAAAGAGTGCCCGGATGGGCACGGGAGGGAGCTTCAACATGGATCCGTGGGTTAGAGTGCTCATTATATTTTTCCTTGGTGGTCTTGGCGTGCATAAATTCGTAGATAAACAGACCGGGATGGGCATCCTTTATCTTTTAACGGGTGGGCTTTTCGGCATCGGTTGGCTTGTTGACCTCGTTAAAGCGATTATCGCCGCGGTCAATTCCGAAGATGAAATCACTCATGCGGTCTCGGCAAGCACTACGAACACCTTTGCAACAGTCTCGGAAGATTGCAAGTTTTGCCCCTACGAAAGTACATTTGTGGATGGGGCAAGTCGGCAATATCGTTACGAATTTGAGTTTACACCCACCGATGAAGACGCCAGGGGCGTCCTGTGGGCACTGACAGGGGCTTCAAGGCGAACAGCACACGAGCTTGCTCCGCAGATTGCTGATGACCGAGTAGAGCTTCTTTTTAACGGGGTACTGGTGGGCTACACTTCGTTTAAGTTCGACATGTTTTCGGACTGGATGAACAGGGAAGACCCCTTAAAGATTTATCTCTTAGAAGCTGACCGGGACGCTGGTGTTTTCCGTGCTGCGGTAGATTTTTACCAAGACAGGAGGAAAAAGAATTCGTGGAGAGAACAATCGGTGGTCGCCTTGTCTTCGTTCAAGAGCCGCGACAAGCAGGAAGTTATAGGTATACTTTCTTGCGGTCAGGAGCTTGACGTTGACGATTCTGCGGATAGTGCAGACCACATTGAAGTATGCTACCAAGGCGAATCTATCGGAAACCTTCCTTCTGACGTTAAGCGCAGAGTGTTAGACGAGGGGCTGACCTTGGTGACGTTCGAGAAAAGCGTAGCCGTAGGAGAAACAAATGATGGCGATGCCATAGAAAAGCCGTTTGTCAGAATATTCTGGTGAAGAACGAACACGCGGTGCCCGATTCGGGCACCGCTCCTAAAGGCAACCGCTGTCTCTGATTGATTGCGCCGCCTCCAGCGCATCCAGCTGCGCCGCTGGGTCTAAGCTGTCAAATAGCTGCAATAATGCCTCCTCCTGCTCATTCACGGTTATTCCCTCCTCAACGTTGTAACTCTATTGTAGCACTATTTGTCATTTTATCCAGTAATTTACAAGAACTTAGCATAATCTTAACAAAGCCACGGAAACGGGGCGGAAAACAAGCGCAAAGCCGTGCCCGGATCGGGCACGGCTTTGCGCAAAGGGGTGGTAGTGTGATCTGCAAGAACAAGGGCTGCGGTCGGGAAATAGAGAAAGACAGCGTCTACTGCAAGTGGTGCGGCACCCGGCAGGTGCGGGAGAAGCGCACCAAGAGCGACGCGCCCACAGCGCGGCAGCTGCCCAGCGGGTCGTGGACGTGCCGCGTCCGCGTGGATGGACGAGACGTGTCCATCACGCGCCCCACAAAGGCGGAGGCGGTGGCGGAGGCGTCCGCCATCAAGCATGGCTTGAAGGCACCCGACAAGGCTGCCTCGACTATGACGCTGAAGGAGGCGTACCGGAAATATATCGAATCGCGAGACGGCGTGATCTCGCCCTCCACCGCGGCGGAGTACAAACGTCTCCAGAAGACATCCTTCCAGAGCCTGATGGATCTGCCGGCTTCTTCCATCACCTCCGAGCAAATCCAGCGGGAGATCGGGAAGATGGTAAAAAACGGGAAAAGCCCCAAGTATATCCGGAACGTTGAAGGGCTTCTCGTCTCCGTCTTGAAGCAGTTCGCGCCAGATTCGAGGATCGCCGTCATCCTTCCGCAGAAGCGGAAGGTGGAGCTGCGCAAGATCGAGGACAACGAGATCGGCAAGATCATCGCGGCATTCTCCGGCACGGATATGGAGCTACCCGTACTCATGGCACTGTGGATGGGGATGCGTATGTCGGAGATCCGCGGTGCCAGATTCGAGGACATCTCTGGGGGCAGGCTACACATCTGCCGCGCCATCGTATCCGGAGAAAACGGCGACGAGGTGAAGCCGCCAAAGACCTTCTCCGGCGATCGCTGGGTGTCTGTCCCCGCCCACATTCAGACGCTGATAGACGCCACCGGCCGCAGCGAGGGCTACATTGTCCCCATCTCCGGCCAGACAATCTATAATCGCTTCATCCGCGGACTCGATGCCGCCGGCATTCCTCGCTGCCGTTTCCATGACCTGCGCCACGCCAACGCCGCCATCATGGTGCGGCTCGGCGTGGAGTCGAGGTATGCGCAGGAGCGCAACGGCTGGTCCGATGACTGGATGTACAAGCAGGTCTACGCCTACACGATGACCGACAGAATGATGGAGATCGACAGATCCATCGACGACTATTTTGACAACAAAATGACAACGACAGTTCAAAAAAATGAGTGTTGAAGCCGTGTATACCTATTTTCTCAACGGGTTCGACTCCCGTACCCTGCTCCAAAA